>Ga0209121_10001765_pt1 | contig 22605 bp, 11 predicted proteins | sample Cruoilmetagenom3_FD_187292 | JGI IMG/M metagenome (GOLD analysis project Ga0209121, IMG submission 187292) | Oil polluted marine microbial communities from Coal Oil Point, Santa Barbara, California, USA - Sample 3 (SPAdes) (version 2) | ecosystem: Environmental > Aquatic > Marine > Oil seeps ... | reverse complement strand
GTTCAGCTTGCCTGAGTATTGGCCGGCGATGTTGATATTTCCGCCGTAACGAGATTCAAAGATGCTGCGGTTCTGCACGGCCACGATATGCTCGCCGGGAGTAAGTTCGATGTTCGGAAAGGTGAAATCTACGCCGTTCGTGAAGCTGGCCAGGTTCAGGTTTATTGTTCCCGGGCCGATGTTTGTCAGTTCGATGAACTCTTCGTTCGTGTCCGGCGGGTTATACATTATCTCTGTGATGCGCAGGTTTTCCGCTACCGGCCCTACGGCGTAAACCGCTTCGTTCAGCGCGCTCCATGAATTTCCGCTCAAGACTCGCGCTTTTACATTGACGCTGTGGGGCAGATTAATGGGGCCGGTATATTCCATCACTCCGGGCAAAACGCTGCCGCCGGAGCCGCCTCCGCTTGCGGTAAGCTCGGCCGAGATTAAAAAGTCGGAGCTTGTGGTGGAGGAGTTCAAGCCCTGGATAGCTAACAAATTGTCACCCTGTTTCAGATTGCTTCTAAAGGAAGAAATATCGATGCTCTCGAACAGCACGGCGGCCGAATCGGTATGGGTGCTGCTTGCATAAGAATTCCAGCTCGGGGTGCCGTTGAAATGGCTTCTGGCTACCTCGACACCGTTGAGATAGGCGATAAAACCGTCATCGTACCGAATGTTCAGTGTTATAGAGCTGAATTCGTTGGGATTGCTGTTGATAGTAAATGGGATACGGATATAACATGTGGTTCTCTTCGCGTACATTTGATCCTGTATATCGAGGCTGATGAACTGCTGGTAGCCGGAGGTTCTTTCATATCCGACACCGCCCGGATTACCGGTGCATTGGGACCATGCCTGATCGCTGAAAACGCCGCCGCCTTTCCAGTTATTGCTGATCGAGCCGGTCGGAACGAGTACTCGTTTGTCAGCGTTTTCAGGCACGAGAGTAGTAACTTGCTGTGATATGCCCGGCGAGCGCGGATCGGAGCCGTCGAGGCTGTACAATATTGTGCCGGTTGGAGCGGTCATCGAGAACGCGTTATTTGTTAAAATCGCACCGCCATGCTTATAGTAGCCATTGATGCGAAACACCAGTGCATCTACTCGCGGATACAGACCGCGTGACCTGAAGTGATCAAGCGCTATGTCCTGTCGGGCGGGGAAATACTGGTTGATTATTCGGTCTCTCTCGGGAATCCAGAATTCATTTTTCGTATACAGGTAGTACGGGCCGGAACTGTAGCGATGCACGTCTCTGCGATAATCGCCCCAGCGAGCAGACTCGGCTATCACGGCCAGGTCAAGCTCGTCTGTGCGGTCTGTCCAGCGCCTGATATTATTTTCCGGAGTCAGGACACCACCGTTGAAGTGGTGTTTATGGACACGGTCGCCAAAGCGCACGCGAAACTCCTCGATATCGTCGAGATAATTAAACAATCCCGTCGGATCGGATGACGGTCTTGTGCCGGTCTCGTGAACATTTTCAAGCACGTGCTCTCCGTCCCAACTATAGAAGTGCCAGGGCCTGTTCTCCGAGCCACCGCCGGCCGCCCGCCAGTTGCCGTTATTCTTGAGATCAACATTGCCGGCTGATAAGCACAGGAGAGTCCAATCGATAAAATTGTCCACGTCAAGGACCTTTTGTATCTCGTTCCAGTTGCGACTGGTAACGATGTTTCTCATCCGGTTCCAGGCGGATTTGTCGCCGTCCGTTGCCCTGCCGCCGTTTATTGCATCGATATTTTCTTCATCACCACCGTTATATGCGGCGTAATGTGAGGCGACCGGCCGCTCGTGCAGGTTGTACAGGCCCCAGTATATGCCGTTGAGGTACAGGTGGACGTAAAAGCCCTGCCCCGCATCTGCCTGGCCCATATCGATAAGTGAATCGCGCATCCACTGGTCGCGGATATACTGGGTACGCTGCCGCTGATTGGACGCCCAGTGCGTCCAGGCATTGTTGAAGAAACCTCGAAGCTGGATCGTGTCGAAAGAATTCACGGGCCATTCGTCAAACAGTTTGAAATCGAGACTGGTCGGGCCGTACTGATCCCTGAATCGGAGGCTAAACGAATGCTTGGGGCATTTGTTGGGCCTGCGGCTTTCACCGCCCTGAATACGAATGCCGCAGTTGACCTGGAATTCTTCCATACCGTCCTGAGTAAAGAACTCGGCCGAGACGGGACGTTCCCAATCCTGGCCCCCTGTAATCGAGTGGCCGGTATAGATATATATGCCGCCTGTTTCGGGGTCTTTGTCATGGCTGAAAAGATTATCTTTATCCGTCACGACCGATACGGTTGGTATTGAAAGCAAAGCATCGTCCATCAGATTCGCATAGTCAGGATCGTTATATACTTCCGGATCCATCCCGTAATCCGCGGAATACGTATCGAACCAGGTGCTCGGATAATCCTCGCTAAGCACCTGTTGATGGCTTCGCCTGATCACATCGACCAGAAAAATGTAAGTGTGAGTATCTTCATCAGTAGGTATCCAGCCGGGTTTTACCGCCCTGGCCCGCAGGCACGTAGTGGTGCTGATCGGAATCGGGCCCGTGTAAATTCTGCCGGCGGAGAATCCACGTGCCGTAATCTGATACGGTTCGGTTCCGTCAGTGGTATAATAGATAATAGCATCTTCGGTTTCTGTTGCTATTGTTACGGCGAAAGGTGTATCGTAAAAACCGCGGTTATGGCTGAATTTCGTATCGGCGACCTTGTCTAAATACATATCGCTGTTTGGAGCCTGCGGAGTGGCAATACCGAAGAAACGCAAGTAATCACTGCCGTCGGGGTAACGTCCGTAGGAAATATCGGTAGTCTGGCCTGGGAATGTGATGCTGTCGATGAGAGTATTACCATCGCTGTCAAACAGTGCAATTTGCTCACCACCTGCGTCGAGTTTGAAATTCGCGTGCAGCCCGGCGTCGGTCGTATCGTCGTCGGCCCATATCAAAAGAAAGTCTCCGGCGGCGATGGTCGTAGCGGCAGGATTATTAGCCGGAATCCGCCACTTGGTTGGAGCGGATAGATTGTCCGTCAGGTACATACCGCCGATATTGACGGGATTGACGCCGTAGTTGTATATCTCGATCCAGTCATCATACTGTCCCTGCGGGTCCTGAATCCAGGTATTGTTGGAGGCCATGAGCTCATTGATAACAAGCGAAATATCCGCCGCATGTACTGAACCGGCCGAACCTGTGATCCAAATCAAAATCAAGATGAGTAAGCATGTTGTCGTACTTTTAAGCATTTCTTATTGTTTTCCTAATTATATTTTGTGTGTATTTCTGTTTCCGAGTTCATCGGTCTTTTACGGTATGCTTCCGGGCGTTGGTGGAGCCGCCTGCCAGTTGTCCGGGTCATTGCCGGAATGATATTGATCGGTGAAGATTCTTTGAAGGACGTCGCCGATGCCATCTGCGGCCTCGGGCCAGGGCGATACATCAGCGTAATTCACCTCGTCGGCAATCACCCAGGAAACCGGGTCGCCCGGCAGGTCCGCCGCCTGCGGCATCTCGATAGAGAGCCTTTCACTTGAATTGGAAAGACTGCCCGCCCAGGGACCTGTAATATCGGCTCCGGCGGTTAACCGGCCCGTATCGTACGCGGCGATAAACGCGGCCAACAAGTCGGTCTCCGTGTAAGGATCGAAACCGACCACTATCAATCTACCGCCGGCGACGATTGAAGTATTGCCTTCGAATGTGTAATCGACGGCGCCATCCAGTCGCCAGGGACCTTCGGCATTTTCCAGATAAATCCGGCTTGTCGTGGGATTGTATAACTCGATGTATTCGGCATCGGTATCGTTTGCGGGATGATACATCAACTCGTCGATCACCACATTTATCGCCGGATTGTCATTAGCCCAGTCACGCGAGGGCATCATCCCGAGCCAGTACGCACTGCCGTCCGGGTAACGGCCCAGGGATGCATCAATTAGCTGGCCCTTGAATCTGACGGTGTCAACGACGCGGTCCTCCGATGTACCGGGCAGATAAGAGAGAACCACTTCTTCTCCCGCCTTGTTCAGGCCGAATCCTGTGCCGGCAGGATTATGGAAACCTGTCACCTCGTCGAAACTGGTGAAAGAGCGGCCGGCAATTTCAACCGCCGGGATGGGCCATTTCTTTAGTTCGCCGATATCATCGCTGAGATACCAGTGACGCAGGTCGATATTTTCCGGCGTCGTATTATAGAGTTCTATCCAGTCGTTGGATTCGTGCTGCGGAAGTTGCGGGTCACGAAAGTCGGTATGTGCCATAAATTCATTAAGCACAACGGTGGTTTCCGGCTCGGGATCGGCATGGCCGGGCGAGCCGCCGATGTAATTGCTCGCTCGCCAGTTGTCGCCGTAGTTCAGCGAACCAGCAGGCTCGCCTATCAGTGCCGAATCCAGAGGCACCAGCGAATGGCCGCCGCCATCGGGCGATAAAGGCCAGCCCCGGTTGTCGTTGTACTCGAACTGCACAATCGTAGAGTTCCAGAAATCTTCCAGGGTTATATTCTCGCCGTTATTTGATAATTTACCGGAGTACTCGCCGGCGATCCTGCGGGACAAATCAGTGCCGTAACGCGATATGAAAGCGGCCCGGTTCCTGACCACGAGGACAAACTCGCCTGGCCCGAGACTCGTGATGCTGCCGTTATCGAAATCGAATGTAATACCGTCAACGAAAGAAACAGAGCTCAAGTCCAGGTTTTCGTCGCCGATGTTCATCAATTCGACGAATTCGAACTCTTCGTTATCGGTGGAATCACCCGCAGGCGGAGCGGCGGGATTGTACATGACTTCGGTAATGCGCAGGTCCTCCAAAATGCCCGCCGCGAGCGGCTCACCTGTTACAAACTGAAGAGGGACAGACCAGTGGCTCCATCGGCCGCTGTTATCTTTGAAGCGACTGCGAACCCGGTAGGTGCGCCCCACCTTAACCTCACTGGCGGGTATTTGTACGATCCTGTCGGAAGCATCGGTTATCTCTGGGCTTTCCCAGACTGAATCGATCTCGTATTTACCGGGCTTACTGCTGTAGCTTCGCGGGACGGCGGTAGGCTCGTCTCCCTCGGCAATCTCACCGAACAAACGAACGTCGATGAAGCAATCGGAGCTGTTGGACAGGTAAGAATTTATTACCTGTACAGCGACGACGTTTGTGCCGGAGATAAGATAACTGCCGGGGTCGGATATTGTATAAGACGAAAAGCCGTGGTTCTCGGAACGATTATTGACAGTAGCATCAAAAGGCAGCTCGGAAGAGGGCGCGTTGCCGGATAAAACATGGAAACCGTTGATCCAGATATTGACACCATCGTCGTACCTGACATCCAGCACGAGATTTCTGATGACATCGATGTCCGTCACCTCGAATTTTTTGCGCAGATACACCGTCGTGTAGCTGCCCCTCATATCGCTTAGATTAGTAATAATGAACGACTCGCCGTAGCCGATGGGCGTATTGCCGCTGAGCCAGCTTGATTCATCAAAATTGACCTGTCGCCACACCGGGCCTCGCGTTGTCGCCGGTTCTCGAGTTCCTTTGAAATATTTCCACCGGGCACCTTCGTCGATCAGAATAATTCTGTCGTTTTGAACTGCAACTTGAGATCCCGGGGCCACCTCGGCAATACGCCATTTCATCGCGTCGAAAGTGCCGGCGCCCTGTGGATCGCTGAAAGGACTCGTCTCGAATGTCAGGCAGTTGATCGGAAAAGTGGACGGACACGTCGCCGTCACGGTCGGCGTGCGCGGAATAGCCGAATCGCCGGAGATGGAATTCATATGACTGCCTCGCTCGACGACGAAATCCTTCATAACCTGAACCATCCCGGCGAAGTCCCGCTGGTAACCGCGATCGACCGCCTCCTGATAGAATCGGCCATGCCCGGCCTTGAACGATGCATCACGGTTGAGATATTGGGGATAGGTTCCGTCACCGACGACCCAGTGATAGTCCCACATGGCCCGGTCGGCTTCAACCATTGAAGGTCCGCCGTCAGGATCGTCGATTATAGCCGCAAAGTCATCGATGAGCTGGTTCGTCTGGTCGGAATTAAACAACAGATCCACAATCTCGCGAACCCGGTTCCTGCAGGCAATATTGATCTCGGAATGGTTGAACACACCGCTCTGGCTGAACGGGTCCTTCATGCCGCTGTAATAACAGGTCCATGTCAAATCAAGGTCCCAGGGCAGTTGCCACCACAAAATGTTTGTTCCCCACTCGTTGGTGTCCGGCTCGGGATTGAGGTAGAAGAAATGGTTCTTGGATGTAATGTCGCCGTGCCAGACGGCGTGATAAATCGCATACAGGCCGTAGTACGATGCAAGGTTCACATTTGTGCCCCACCAGTTGGTTGAAGCTGAGCGGTAATTGTTTCTGAAGTTTAAGACATCGGATTTGTCTGAGACGCCCGTCGGCCCCTGGTTATTAAGTTTGGCACCGTTCGGATAGGCCTGATCCATCTTGTAAAGATTGCCGTCCGGCAGATCGTGTTCATCCAGGAAACGGCCGTCCATCTGCTCGATGGTCATATAGAGCCCCCAGAAATCGCCGTCATACTGGGTTCCGCGGCTGGTAAGCGGTGGATGTGAGGCGTTAAGATTCCCATCTTCATAGCGCTCGTCGATAATTCTGAAATGCAACCAATTCGTCTTTGAAGCGGGAACGCCCGCCATATTGAAAAGCTTGAACGAAAGTGCTTCGAACATCCCCTGCTCGCCGCGCTGCCCGAAGCTGCCCTGCTGGATACACGCGGAGAAATTGAGCTTGTCCCATTTGGTCTTATACTTTTCGCCGTAATCATCGCGAGCCTGGAAACGGTGGCCACGGTTGAAATTAAATTTCCACATGTTCTTGCCCATGGCGTATCGCCAGACGCCGCCGCGGGCACGATAGGTTATGTGGTCGTAAACTTTTCCATCGTAAACCAGCGTACCGAACCATTTGTAATCGCTGCCGCCGTATTTTTCGAACCAGGTAGCAGTCTCGGCGTCGGATTTCTTGCTGATGAGATGATACACTGGCAGACTGCTCATCACATCAGTATCGAATTTCACAGCGGCAGTTACTCCGGGCCTGACGGCTCCGTACCAGGGCGGCACCCCATCGTAGACAAAATATGCGAAATTCGGCTGTGGATCATCCATATACGGCACCATAAGACCGCGCCCGCCGTCATCGATGATTGTGATACGGTAGCGCAGAAACCGGCGGTGTCTCTGTAAAGAGCCTGGCAGTTGTACACTATACGTATCGTCGCCGGCGATTTCGTCGCCGGCAAGCCCATCATCGTGCATATCGATACCGAACCAATTTGAACCGTACTGCCAATCATCGATACCTATATAGTTGCCCGGTTCTACAACCTGATAGCTCAGTATAACGTCGCTTACGCCGTCTGAGTCGGTCACCTTGGCAGTAATAGTAACGATCTGATTTGATCTGGGTTGTTTGGGTGAGTGCTTCACCTGGCGGATATGAGGCGGAGTGTTGTCGAGATAAACCGTATCGTTATATGCCATCACTGTGGGATAAGCGGAACGCCAGCTACCGCCCAGATCGTTGTCGCCAAATGGATTTACAAGTTGTATGGAATGTCCGGTGCCCGGCTGATTATCGGGATCGGCGTCGCCAATAGTAGGCCAGGGAAAGCCAAGCTGATAATCGACCCGGTCGACTATCTGACCATCGGCATTATACAGTTCGATATTGTCTCCGTCGTTGCCGAGCTTGCCTGCAAATGGACCGAAGACCAAACTGGGAGGCACGACTAATCTGCCGCTGCTCCATTTTACATTAATCCAGGCCGGATCCTGTGCTACTATAATATAACCTCTGGCAGGCAGTATCGATCCGGCGGGAAACTGGTAAGAAACAGCATTGCTGAAACACCACCCGGTAAGATCGATATCAGCCGGGGTTGTGTTATACAGCTCGACAAACTCTACCAGCTCGGTTTTGACATCCGGATCGTAGTGAATCTCGTTAATCACAACACCGAAATCCGTTTCGGGCAGGTTCTCATCCAAAAGAGCCGTATTCGCCGTATCGACACGGAAAACCCCGGATAAATCGCCCGCCAGACAGCTCTTTTCAATAGTGCCAATCAAAGATAATGCCGCAATAAGGGCGATTAACGAGCTTTCAAAATATCTGAACATCTTTAGTAACCTTCCTCACTGGTGGTTTGAGATACTGAAGTTCATTTAGTAATTTATAACCTATGCTTATTGTATCATATCGGGCATACTTTAGTCAATGACTTTCAGTTGAGACGGAGAAGTGTCAGAATACTGTCGATCTATTGTACCGGCAGTAAAAATCGCGCCGGCTTTATAAACTGAAAAAGGGAAGATATGGCACAACTTTGAGCCAAAACATCGGGATAATTCTCCGGCAAGTTATTACTTGATTTGCGATGTCCGGCAGTATATCATTTGTCGTACTGCCCGATGGCAGTGATTTCTGAAAAGGTTAGTGCAGGAAAAACAAGGCATCTAAATGCGTAACAGGCAATTTTGAAAAAACCTTTGAAACAGTATTAATAAGGAGCGCGGTTATGAGTGATTTAATCAATCGAAGAGAATTCCTGGGTGCAAGTGCGGCAGGAGCGGGAGCTGTGATAATGGGCACACAATTGGCCAATCAATCCGCAGCGGCCGGCCAGGCCGGAGAATGGCCGCCAAGGTTGCCCGCTGTGAAAATCTACAAGGTCTATATCGGCAGAACCGGTGGGATTTACCTGTCAAGACCAAAGGATGAGATTGCCAAATTTGATAAATATCTCGCCGGCATAGAACGCAAACTGGGCGACGTCAAGTTCACTGGCGGCGAGCTGGTTCCCCCGACCGAGGTGGAAAAGATTCTGCCCAGGCTGAGAGATGCCGACGGCGTTCTGATATTCCACCTGTCCGGCCACGGCGGCGGTGCGCCCAAGGCGGCGATGGACCGAATCATCGACGTCGGGCTGCCCACGGCGGTATTCTCCCAGCCATTCAGCGGGCACGGCTGGATGTATTTTCCACAATGGCAGAAAGACGGCAAGAAAGTAATTCTGCTGCCGACCAGCGACTTCAGCGAGATAGATCGAACCGTCGGATTAATGAGGGTCGGGCCGCACCTGCGGAAAACACGCATCATCGTTGTGCGTGGGCCACAGGGGACAGCCGCGGCTTGCTCTGCCGAAATGGTCAAGAAACGCCTCGGCGTTGACGTGATTCCGATTAGCGTCGAGGAAACCGTCAAAGCCCACCAGGCCATCGATATTAAGGCCGCCGAAGAGGAAGCAAAGAAATACTGGATCAGCAAGGCCAAGAAAATCGTCGAACCCTCCAGAAAGGAAATCATCAATTCGGCACGCTTCTACCTGGCGATGAAAGATATGATGATCAAGCACCGGGCACGTGCCGTCACCAGTTCAAACTGTATGGGTGGGCCGGCCAAAGGCTGTCTGACGTTTAGTAAACTCAACGACCTCGGACTTGTCGGGGCCTGCGAGGGAGATATGGACTCTACCCTCACGATGCTGATGTTCAACTATGCGTTCGGTATCCCGGGCTTTATCACCGATCCGGTCTTCGATACGTCCGAGGATGCACTGATACACTTCCACTGCACCTCGGCGACGAAGATGGACGGGCCCGACGGCAAGCGTTTGCCATTCAGCATCCGGACACAGAGTGACAGCGAGCGGGGAGTCTCACTGGATGTGGAGAACCGCATCGGGCAAGATGTCACCTGTGCTAAGTTCATCAACCTCGACTCCATGCTGATCTCGACCGGGAAAATCTATAAAATTACCCACGATGAGCTCGGCTGCCGAACCCAGTTCTGGACCAAGGTCGACGATGCCCGCAAGATGTACCACAACTGGGGCGCAGGCATCCTTAAGGGCGGCACGATGGCGCTGCTGCACCGCGCGGTCTTCTACGGCGACCACATGGATGACATGAAGAATCTCGGCGTCCTGATGGGATTCAACATCGTCAAAGAAGGATAATCTGTTAAAACAGAACCGCACAGGAGTAGCAGCCTTGCGCAGTAATAACAAATTGTACGGCAAAGAATGATGAAGCCGAAAATTCTGCTCGTGAATCCGCCGATCTATGATTTCGCGGCGTATGATTTTTGGCTCAAGCCATACGGTCTGCTTAGCGTTGCAGGCTATCTGCGCGGCCAGGCCGCTTTCAAACTGTTCGATTACCTCGATCGGGCGAATCCCTTTATGCAATCGCAGAAGGGATTCGAATCCGACCGGTGGGGCCGAGGCCGGTTTTACTGCGAACGTATCCCAAGTCCGCCGGTATTGGAAGCAATCCCCCGCTACTTTAGGCGGTTCGGCCTGCCTCGCAGCATGTTCACCGATTTCCTGGCCGGAGAGGGAAAGTTCGATTTCGTTTTAATACAGACAACAATGACTTATTGGTACAAGGGCCTCGAAGAAGTTATTGAAGACGTTCGCCGCACCTGCCCTCAGGCGAAAATTATTTTGGGCGGCAACTACGTAACGCTCTGCTGCGACCACGCACAGACATTGGGAGCGGATTTGCTGGTAAATGGCACGAACCTTGAACCGCTCTGGGAATATTTGGCAATCCCTCCGGACGTGCAGCAGCCGGCCTTGTGGGAAGTTTATGATAAGCTGAATGTCGGCGTGCTGAAACTCAGTGACGGCTGTCCCTTCACCTGCACCTACTGTTCGGTGCCGAAGGTGTACGGTAAATTCAAGCCTCGATCGCTCGACCGCTCTTTGGCGGAATTGGAGCTATTATGCCGGCTTGGAGTCGAGAACGTCGCTTTCTATGATGATGCCCTGCTGTTCGATGCGGATAAGGTCATTGTCCCGTTTCTGAATGAACTTAGAAAGCGAAATATCAAAATTAATTTCCACAGCCCGAACGCCCTCAACGCGCGTTTTATCACCGGAGATTTAGCTGAGCTTATGGTACGGGCCGGCTTTCAGACGTTCTATCTGGGCTTCGAGAGTGTCTCTAAACAGTGGCAGAAAAAAACCGGCTCGAAGGTTTTTTCCGATGAGCTTGAAAAGGCCGCCCGATATCTGATTGATGCCGGGGCCGAGCATGAAAACATCACGGCCTACCAAATCCTCGGCCATCCGCATATTGATATTCAGCAGCTTGAAATCTCGATGCGTTTTGTCAATAGTCTTGGCATTCGGGGAATGCTGGCCGATTTCTCGCCGATTCCCGGCACGCCCGACGGTGAATACTGCCGCAAATGGGTTGACCTGGACGAACCGTTAATGCACAACAAAACCGCATTCCCAATCATCCTTTTAGGCTTCGACGAAAGCAACCGTCTCAAAGACCTCCAGCGAAAACTCAACCATTCGCTGCTAACTTAACAGGCAAATTGATTTTAACAACCCAATTTGGTATATTTGCGGATTAATTTCAAATTCCAAATTTAATATCTCAGATTATGACGTGATGGATATAAGCTATGGCAACTTACAATTCGTTTGAAGATTTGCCGGTATGGAAAACCGCTAAAGAACTTAGTATATTAGCCTATAAAACTACGGCCGAAGGAAAACTAAGAAAAGATTATGGTCTGAAGGATCAAATCCAAAGAGCCGCTGTTTCAGTATCAAGTAATATCACAGAAGGTTTCGAGAGGGGATCGAAACGGGAATTCATTCAATTTCTATACATAGCCAAGGGTTCTTGTGGCGAGCTTCGCTCACAACTTTATATTGCGAAAGACCTCGGCTATTTAGATAATGGTGTTTCCGATAATCTTATCAAGTCTGCCTATAATACTTCAAAACAGATAAGCGGATTTATCAAATATCTGAAGAATTCTCAATTCCCAGGTGATAAATTCAAGACATAGCAATCTTAAATCTGAAATCTGAGATCTGAAATATTAATATGAAATTACTTGTCAAAAGCTTCGGCTGCCAGATGAACAAGCTGGATACGGCACTGGTGACTTCGGCGCTCGAAGATGCCGGATTCAGCCTGACCGAAAGCGTTAAAGAAGCCGACGTTGTTCTGATAAATACCTGCTCGGTGCGCGAGCATGCCGAGCAGCGGGTGCTTTCGCACATGGGACATCTCAAGCACATCAAGGAATCCCGCCCGGATCTGGTGGTCGGCGTCATCGGCTGTATGGCCCAGCGGCTCGGCGATAGACTGCTCGAACACGAGGCGGTCAATATCGTCTGCGGCCCGGCGGAAATACCGCAGATAAAGGAGCTTATCACAGAGGCCTTGAAAGAAAAAAAGAAAAGCCTGGCGGTAACGAAAAAGATCCGCCGGAAGGCTCCTGATGAAAAAAGTCAGGCGCTCGAAGAATTCGAATCGGCCTACGGTATCGAGGACGAATCAATCCCGGCACAGGCTTTTGTCCGGGTTATGCGAGGCTGCAACAATTTCTGCTCGTATTGTGTCGTGCCCTATGTCCGCGGGCCGGAAGTGTCCCGGCCGCCCGAAGCAATAATCGAGCAGATAAAGAAATTGGCGGACCACGGTGTCAAACAAATCACGCTCCTGGGCCAGACGGTTAATTCGTACAAATACAAAAAAGGCGAAAAGACCTGGTCCCTGGCGGACCTGCTCGATGCGGCGGGTAATATCGACGGCGTCGAATGGCTCCGATTCGTGACAAGCTATCCATCCGAGGAATTCTTCGACGAGATTATGCAGGTTATGGCCGGCTCGCCAAGGGTCTGTGAGTATCTGCACATGCCCGCTCAGAGCGGTTCGGACAAAATCCTGCACGCGATGAATCGCAACTATACCGGCGCCTGGTATCTGGAACTTCTCGACCGGGCAAGAGCGATTGTGCCCGACGTCTCAATTGCGGGCGACTTCATCGTCGGCTTTCCGGGCGAAACGGAAGAAGATTTCCAGGCCACTGTGGATATGGTCGAAAAGGCAAGATACAAAAACGCTTTCATTTTCAAGTACTCGCCCCGGCCCGGAACCGCCTCGGACAAACGATTGCAGGATACTGTTAGCGCCGAAGTCAAGCAGAGGCGAAACGTAGAACTTCTCGCCGTGCAGGAAAAAATAAGCGATGAACTCAGCCGGGACTTTCTGGGCAAACAAGTTAAGGTCCTGGTAGAAGGATTGAGCAAGAAGCCGCATCTAAATTCCATTGAGGGCGGTGGAAATCCGCAGTTGGTCGCCCGGACGGCAACAGATTATATCGTCGTCTTCAACGGACCGGTGTCACTGGCCGGCCAATTCTCAGATGTAAAAATTACGAAGACTTCACCGCTCACGCTTTTCGCCGAACGCGTCTAAACTGCCCTGAATATCTTATTTTCCGAATAGTGTCGACGGCATCTGGACAATGCAGAAATAGGCAAATACCAAAAACGCGATAACTAATCCGACTGCAAATATCCAGTTCGGCTTGAGCACTCTCGCCGCTTCGGCACTGAGCAACTTGGGCATCACTACGAACAGGCCGACCGCCACCAGGATCGCCTGCATAGGAGTCAGGAGCAGGCCGTCCAGCAACGCGGCGAACTGCACGAGGATCACGGGTTTTTCTTTGAAGCAAAAAACGATAACCATGTTCGCGCACAAAAAGAAGAGCAAAAACAGCCGGAACTGCCATTTCCACGTGAGCTTTTTGTTGAAACCCGGTATGCAGATTCGGCAAGAATCGGCCAGCAACCTTGGCCAGCCGGCCAGTTGGCCGATCTGTGTGGAAATCAGCGCCGCCGCTCCTGCTAACATGAACAAAAAGCCGCCCCACGATCCCCATCTCGACGAGAATACCATCGAGAGTTTAATAGCCACGTCCGGGCCTTCGGGTGCGATTTTCTCAGGCCCAAGAACACCGGAGCCGGCGATGAAAAACGCCCCTGTCACCACGATCCCGATTACCACGGCCAGAGACGAGTCGATATATAGCACCCGGCACCATCCCTTGATTTTTTCCGCTGCGCCGCGTGTCATCGATCGCAGGCTCGCCACGTCGGCGGCTCTGCCGTAGCCTCGCCCCGCCGCGGCTCCATAGCCTGCTCCGAGTACCCAGTATGTGTACCAGACCTGGCTGGCAAAGCCGCCCGCGCCCCAGCCTAATAACGGCAGGATTTCTTTCCACGGATTGTCACTGACATTATCCATGGAAGCAGCCCATTCGGGCACTGCCGGCACATTGAAAGTCAGACTCTTCAATAATGCTCCAACACCCGGAAAGACGTGGGCTGCTACGTATAGCACGCCCAGGACAACAATCAATACGAGAATGCTCATTACGATTTTGAGTACGTTGAAGAGGCCCGACCAGACGACTGCTACAGCGACAATTGTCACTGCCCAGCCGCACAGACCGGGGAATATACTTGTCATCGACTCCGGGATCATCTCGGCGGGAAAAAGACTGCTGACGAACACGCCCGCCGCCGTTACGACCGCCCCGATGGAAAACGTGCCGGCTAAAAACTGGACAACCAGAACAACCCACACAGCCCAGTGCTTCGGCCCCGGCATTCGGTTGAACATATCGATCATCCCTTCGCCCGTGCAGACGGTATAGCGCGCCCCGCTCATGCCGATCCAGAACTTCAGGAATATCCCTACGACAATCGCCCAGAGCACCGCCGTGCCGAGAATCGCTCCGGTGCGGGTCGCCAGGATGACCTCGCCCGAGCCGATGTATTCGGCCGCCCAGACAAAGGACGGCCCCACAAGCGCGAATGCTGCAAGGCCGATTGGCGGTTTTTTGATTGTCATCTCACTACTGCTTTTAGTGTCTTCTTTCATACGTATTAATCCCTTTATACGTGATTTTCAAAGCCAGCGTGTTTTTGTCTTGCCAGTAACTTACTTGCACAAAATCATCCTGTCCACAGATTTTTGTAAGTCGCAGCGAAATGATCAATCGAATGTTCTTAGTCTGTCACCGTTAATTCCGCTTTGCGAACGGAAAAGCAATCGTCGCCGGAAAAGAGCAGGTAGCAGGTTTTGCCGTCGCCGCTGATCCACTTAGTGGGAAAAGAGCTTGTCTCGCCCGGGCCGACGTCCCAATCCTGCGTATAATATACAGTCGTCCAGGGCCCCCAGGGCTGCGGGGCGTCATAAATACCGAAGCCGCCCTGGAAGCGAGTACCCTGCAGGTGCCTGCTGGCCGGCAGAACCTGGCACCAGAGATATCGCTTCAGCCCTCGGTTGTAGCTGACCTGCGAACGATAGCAATTGTCTGGATTGACAAAGACAGCGCCCCTTTGACGGATGTTTTTGGTCCAGACGGGACCGCCCTGCTCGTCAAGACCTTTGAAGAATTTATACGAGCCGCGATTTCTGATTTCATTCTTCGCCGCACGTGCCATTACAAACCGGTCGACAGGTTCGTAGGCACTGTCGGAATCGTCCGAGTAGATATAAACGAACTGATCCGTCGCTCCGGCGTAGTTTCTGCCGAAGTTCAAAAACGTCGGGGCGCCGAAGCTTGTTTCGAACTTCCAGCCGGACCACATCCAGCTCTTGCCGTGGTCTGTGGACCATGCGAGTTGAGAATTGCCGGTATTGCGAACGAGCATATAAAGCACGCCGTCAAGCATGAGCATGCCGCTGGCCTTTGCGCCTTTGGCCCCCTGCCCCAGGCGCTCGCCGGTCTTCGTGCGGATGTTGACTCCTTTGAAATTCGGCGGCAAGCCGGTGATTTTCGCGATACCGAGACTGAGCTTTTCTTTCGTCTTCGGCTCGAATCCCCAACCGTCACCATAGGCGGTGTATTGGTTGTCGTCATCGGCCCAGGTGATGGGCCAGTTGTCGCTACCAGACGCTTTGCGGATAATCTCATCGGCCGGCGCCCATGCAATCTTCTTTATCATGTCGCTGGGCGGATAAGGCGGGCCGGCGACGGCATCCATGACGGGATTGAACAGAAACCGCTCAATTCCGGCCCAGAATCCTTCGCCTTTTGAGCTGTCAAACAGATTTGAGCCGTTCCGCACGATGATAAGGTCCAGGCTCGGGACGACCAGCATCACCTGGTTTCCGGCCCCCGCGCCCGCAAAGGCATCGCGAGGCACCTTTGACCATACGCCGTCGAAGTTTGTCCACCAACCGAGTCCCGACGCCGGTGAGGGATGTGTCGAGGGCGTCCCGCCCTCGAATCGCGGGCTGGAAGCCCGCGACACCCGGTCGGGCAAAGGCGTGCCTGCGTATCTGACAACCTCTTCGACCCACTTCGAATCAACGAGCTGTCGGCCCTGCCAGTTACCTTTTCGCAGCATGAGCCGACCTACCCGCGCGACCGCTCGTGCGGTGTAACCGCCGCCGCCCCAGTTGGCGACGAGGTTCAGACCGTTTACTTCGAAAGTCTTGCCGTACCCGATAGACCAGTCACTGTCTTTTACACCGATGGGCCTCATAATTCTCTGCCGCAGTAGCGTTCGGATGTCGGTGTGTTCTGTGCCCTTTAATGCGGCCGTGACGGCGTACGAAAGCAGCGCCATGCCGGGATTGCTGTAGGCGTATTGACTGCCGGGCTCGAATATAACCGGCGCTTCATCCCGTGAGACTGTGAAAGGGTCGGGGTCCTGCTTCCAGAACTGCCCTTTCCAGCCGGGCAGCTCGAAATGGCCGATATCATTCTGCTCGGCGTCTTCGATACCGGATGAGTGTGTCGCCAGGTGTCGGATGGTGATTTTCGATTTCTGCGGATGTCCCTTCCACTCGGGAATGTATTTGCAGGCGGGATCGTCGGCGTCGAGCAATCCGTCATTCAACGCCAGCATTACCGAAACACCGCCGACCAGCGCCTTTGCCATCGAAGCGGTGTAGTGCTTCTTCTCAGGGCCGAATCCAGGGGGGTACCATTCATAGACGATTTTGTCGTTTTTGATAACCAGAAATGTTTTTGTCCCTTTTTTGGAAAGAACATCTCTTGCCGCATCGAGCTTTTGTGACGACATTCCCACTGTCTCCGGCGACGCCTTGTCCCATTCAAAGTCACCCTGTCCGGCGGATAGGCACTGAAATAAACAGATAATGACTAACAGGCTTGTAAATGTTCTTTTAAGACTCATTGCTTTTTCTCCCTCAAAGACAGAACAATCGGTTCGATAAACGGTTCGATGGCTTTATAGTCGGAATTGCGCGCCTTATTGAGTGACTTGCCGGCCCGCGCCGCCACGATGTCGAGGTTCGGTATCACAACGATCAGGCTGTCGTACAGCCCCCACGACCAGTAAGTGTCCCGTGGCACCTTTGCCATCGTCCCATCGGCGTTGTTCCACCACAACAGCCCGTAGTGGTTGGAGGCGTTGAAGTAGCTTTCCCTCCTGACCACAGGCAGCCCCCCTACTTCTTCTGGGACTTTCCTCACCATATCGACAAACGAGGCGGGGATGATTTGCCTGTCGCGCCAGCGTCCCCGCCGCAGATAGAGATAGCCTATTCGCGCCATCGCGTTAACGTTAGCACTTATACCCGAGCCGAACTCACGCCGTGCGATACCGTTAATCTCCTTCGGGCGATAGGCATTGGGCCGCCAGGTTAAATCCTTCTTGCCGATGCCAATCGGACCAAAAACACGCTCAAACATGAGGGTATTGAGGTCTTGCTTATAAGCTAAGGTCACGCACTCGGCCAGCCAGTTCGGCCCCCCGTCACTGTAGCACCATTTTGTTCCCGGCTCGAACAGCAGTTCGGCGTATCCGCCGTTCTTATCGAAGCCCGCGGTCTGAGTCGCCAGGTGAAAAAGTGTAATCTTATCGAGCCGGCCGGTTTCTGCATTGGATTTGGGTGGCACGCCCAAGCCCGGATGATATTTCTTAGCCGGATTTTGGAGACTTTTGATTTTACCGTCTTTAATAGCCAACCCGACAGCAGTGACGCCGATAGCTTTGGTTGACGACTTCAAATCGTATCGTCGCTTTTGGTTGCCCCACTGCATGACGAGCCGGCCGTGGCGGATGACACAGCCCGAACCGTCGCCGGTCAGCGCATAGTCGAGCGCCTTTTGCAATGTGCCTGCATCCATACCAACCTGCTCCGGCGTCGCCCGCTCCCACGACGAACCAGGCCAAATTTCGCCATCATCCCCCTGCCCGGTTGCCGGTGAATATGCCAGCAAAAGCAGACATATTATCAAACTTGTTTTGTTCATGAGTTCTCCCTATTTGCCGATGCAGTAAAGATTTTTTGCCGTGCGGATAAACAGGTGGCCGTCGGCGACGGATATTGAGGACTGGATGGGAGTCTCGTTTGTTTTGGTTTCGAAGATGATTTTGAACTCATCGCCGGCGGCGTCCAGCACCACGATTTCTCCGGTTTCATTGATACAGTATAGCTTGCCGTCGGCGCCGGTGAGCGAAGCTCGCCATGGGCCTCGGCCGCGCCGATCTTGCCCTGCCAGATCCGGCTGCCTGTTTTCGGATCGAGGCACGTGACCGGTTTTCCGCTGCGGGCGCCGTTCAGTACGTACAATCGATTCTGATAATAAAGCGGCGTAGAGCAATCCGGCGACGGGCCGTCGAATTCCCAGACGATGCGGGCCTGAGACGGATTTTCGGCACTGCCGGGTTTGAGAGCGTAAACCTTGCCGTGCTTGTGTCTGGTACCGAATATAAGCCCGTCTCCGATTACCAGAGAAGGGATGATTCGTGAATCCCGGATTTTTCTTGTCCAGTATTCGAAACGCCACAGCTCTTTGCCCGTGCCCGGATCGTGAGCGGTGACGAAATCGCCGCCGGTGTTGAGGATTTCAGTCCGGCTGTCACGGACGAAAGGTATGGGTGTGCTGTATGTTTCCATTCCTTCGTCAAACGCATCGGTTGTTCGCTGCTGCTTCCAGATGGTTTTGCCGTTTTCAGGATTTATCGCCATTACGAACGAATCCAGAGGTTCTTCAGCCTTTGGCCGGCGATAGGGTTTGTTCCGGCGAATCGCGATTACATAGAGCTTATTTGCGTACAGTAAAGGGCTGGAGCTGTATCCGAACTGCAGGGCGAGGTTGCCGTACTCGGTTTCGATGTTGCGTGACCAGAGCTTGTTGCCGTCATAATCGAAGCCGACCAGGTCTCCGCCGGCGTAGAAGAAAAAGACGCGCTTGCCGTCGGCTGCGGGTGACGGTGACGCCATGTTGTTGCGGGGCAGCCGGCGTGAATCGGAGCCGGCCTGTCGCCGCCATAATTCTCTGCCGTCCTTTGCATCGAAACACAAAGCGACAAAACCAGGTCCCCTCCCGACCATCGAGGTGACGAATACTTTGCCTTTAGAGATAATCGCAGTCGCGCCGCTGGGGCCGGGAAGCGGGCTGACCCAGGCGACGTTTTCCGTCTCGCCCCATGAGTCGGGCAGATTTGTTTCGTCCGTGGAGCCGTTGAAAAACGGCCCTCTCCACTGGGGCCAGTCGGTGGCCCTAACCGTTGCCGGGATTGCCAGTATCGTGATGATTGCGCAGAGTGTGACTTTCATTTTATTCATACATTGTTGCCTTTTCATTTTTTCTACTTAGATAACCGAGCCGTAACGCGGGCCCAGGCTTTCGGCGAGTTTCTTGCCGTATTCCAATAACGAAGCCCGCTGCTTCTGGGTCAGCGGCTTATATTTGCGGGCGAACTGGACGTTCTGGATGGCCTGCTCGATGGTATAAGGGCCGACTACCGCGACGCTGACGCCTTCGAGATCGAGAGCGTAAGCCATCGCGTGAGGCAATCGTGCCGGCTCGGTTGCGCAACCGACGAAGCCGCTTCTGTGATTGCGAAAACCTCCCTTTATGCCGGCATAAACTTTCATCGCCGCACAGCCGACGTTGCGTTTTATCGCTTCCGGCAGGACTTTGCCCTCGAAGTCGTAGATGTTCCTGTCGGCGTGGTTCATCACGCACATCAGCACGTCGATCTGGCCGGTCTGCATCATGCGGACGAAGTTGGCCGGACGGTTATGACCCGATATGCCGATGAAGCGAATCTTGCCGGCTTCTTTTTGCTTGAGCAGAAATTCCAGGACGCCGTCGCTCGACAAAACCCTGTCGAGATTCTTGCCGCCGATGCTGTGAATGTGCACCAGGTCGATGTGGTCGGTCTTGAGCCGGTTGAGCGATTCGTTCAGAGATTTTTCTGCCCTGGCGGCATTGTCGGTCGAGACTTTTGTCACCACGAAGAGCTTGTCACGCCGTTTAGGGATGATATGCCCGAGGATTTCCTCGGCGTTGCCGTATATCCTGGCCGTATCGATATAGTTGACGCCGCGGTCGATGACTTCGCTAAAAATCTTTATCCCCTCCTCGACTCCAACAGGCCCTTCGCCCACCGGCGCCGTTCCCAGCCCGAGAATGGTTACTTTTTCCTTCGTCCGCCCGAGAATGCGTTTCGGCAGCTCATCGTATCCCTGTGCGCGGAGCGGCTGCTGCATTAAGGTAAGTGCCAACCCGGCACCGGCGCAACCCGCCCGCTTGAGAAATTCACGACGGTCTATTCTCTTGCCGGAAGCCTGCGTCTGTGTCTTATGGGCAAATTCGTTCTTCATAATTATTTCTCCTCAACAGCTCCTTTTGGAGCATCGTCCTTTAAGATAAAATGGTTCTTCGCGGCGGAAAGGTCGTTTCCAGCCAGAAGAATATTGCCGGAACTTTTTCCTGCCAGTTCCAGAAAATTGCCGGTCCCGGGAAATGTCCTGCATCCCTGGATAAAAACATCCCGGACGTTTTCCATTCTGACGACCGGCTTGTCGGCCTGCGGTTTTGTCGACTTGACTGCGCGAAGCTCCATATCCTTACAGTTGCTGATATCGAAAGGAGGCCCTTTGCCGGCGTTTACCTCCACGTTCTGCAGTTCAAGACCTTCGACGTTGTCGCAGATAAATCCAACATCAGTCGAGGCCGTCACGTCGGTGATACGCAGCCGCCGGATAGGCATTTCGGGAAGCCCGTAGATTCTCGCCGTGTATGGAGAGTTCTTTATCGTGAAATGGCTGATGGCAATGTCACGAAAAATAGGTGTCCGCTCTGAGACGGGCTCCGGGTCAGTTTTCGTGTAGAAACTGGTTATATAGATCGGTTCTCTGACGTTCTCGACGATAAAGTTATTGTAGCGGATGTTCTCCACGACACCGCCGCGACCCCGTGTGCTCTTGATACGCACGGCACGATCGGTCCCGACACACACGATATTGCTTGCGACAACATTTCGAACGCAGCCGGACATCTCACTGCCGATGACCACGGCGCCGTGACCTTTGTACATAACGCAGTTTGTAATGGCGACGTTTTCGGTGGGCCTTGCTTTGAGCCTGCCCTCTTCGTCCTCGCCCGATTTCAAGGTAATGCAATCGTCCCCGGTGTCGAAAAAGCAGTTAGAGATACGCACGTTCCGGCAGGACTCGGGATTAACGCCGTCGGTGTTGGGGCCTTCTTCGGGATTGACGATTGAAATGCCGTCCACCACCAGGTTGTCGCAACCTACCAGATGAACCGTCCACGAAGGGGAATTAAGGATTTTCACACCCTCGATCTTAACATCACGGCAGCGGTATAGATTAATCACGCGAGGCCGGCCGTAGTTAAGAATTCTCGCCCGGCCATCCTTCCTGTTCTTGTCTTTATTGAACGCGTCCCACCATACCCTGCCATTACCGTCCAGCGTACCCCGGCCGGTAACGGCGACGTTTTCAAGGTCGTGGCCGGTTATCAGGCTCGATACTCGCGTGTCGTCGGATCGAATCCGCCAGCCCGGCTTAAAAGGCGGGAAATGATTGAAATCCTTGCTCGCCAGCAGCGTCGCACCCTCGCTGACATTTAGCGTTACGTTACTCTTGAGAAAAATCGCACCCGACAGGAATTTTCCCGCTGGAATATATACCTTCCCACCCCCGGTAGCCGCGCACCCATTGACGGCTTTCTGGATGGCCTCAGTGCACAGGGTTGTCCCGTCCCCCACGGCTCCGTAATCCATCACGTTGAAGAAAGGTGAGGGGCCTGTCGCCCGGGCGGCGGTAGAATTCAAACCGGGATAGAACAAAGCGAAAAGAAGCATTAAAACCGACATCGAAAATTTCATAGCAGTTTCATCCTTATCACGTAATCTTTATTTCGCTTCGATCAATAAGATCCAGTCGTTCCGGTCCGCCGACTTGAAAGTCTGGGACGATTTTTCGATTTTGCCCGCATCGAGCCAGCCGCCAGTGCGCGGGTGATACCAGCGTGCGGTCAGGCCGTTTTTGAGCGAATCGGTTTTCAGAGTCACCGGCCCGCCTTCCGGCAGATAAACGACAACCAGGTCGCCTTCCTGCGATTTAGCCGCGGCGACGAATCTCGATGCATCCTCTATTCCCGGCTGTCCGGCCAGAACTTCCTGTGCCGGGACGAGCCGCCACCATTCGATGCTCCTGAAGAACTGGTGAAGATATTTCATGCTGAACGCGCCGGGCAGGTCTTTGGCGACGTTCCAAGGCGAGCCGAGTCCGGTGCTGATATGGTCGGCGGGAGCCTGTACCTTGGTATGCCAGCCCCAGATTCCCTGTCCGCCGTAGGTGACACCGGCCGTCGGAGAAACCAGCAGACTCCAATAGGCGGCCCGGCGGACCGAATGATCGTTGTGCACCTGTCGGTGAGTGTAGCCGTTATGTGCTTCGTAGTTGGGTTCGGTGTTGATCACAGGCAGTTCCGGCTTTTTGTTCCAT
>Ga0209121_10001764_pt1 | contig 22632 bp, 19 predicted proteins | sample Cruoilmetagenom3_FD_187292 | JGI IMG/M metagenome (GOLD analysis project Ga0209121, IMG submission 187292) | Oil polluted marine microbial communities from Coal Oil Point, Santa Barbara, California, USA - Sample 3 (SPAdes) (version 2) | ecosystem: Environmental > Aquatic > Marine > Oil seeps ... | reverse complement strand
TGTACGAGAACCAGATCGTCAACATCCAGGCGCTCCTCGACAATGCCGGGTTGGGCCCGGGGGACGAAGTGGATCTCCACTATAACTACCTCGACCTCATGCCTGGTTCTCCAGACATGCTGGATATCGAGGCTCTGCAAGAGCGAAGAGTCACCGTTTGGTATGTTCCACAGAACCCAATTCCAGGCTCTGCCGTTGTCGTCAACTTCCCCGACCCAGGGCTTGAAGCAGCTATCCGCGACGCGATCGGTAAGCCAACGGGAGACATCTACGATAGCGACTTGATTGGGCTAACGCACCTCTATGCCTTTGATCGGGGTATCGTCAATCTTGAAGGACTTCAGCACTGCGTTGATCTCACGGAGCTCTGGCTAGACGAGAACCAGATCGTCGACATCAGCGCGCTAGCGGGCTTGACCAACCTCAGGACGCTCGGCCTGTATGAGAACCAGATCGTCGACATCAGCCCGCTATCAGACTTGACCAACCTCACGATGCTTGGTCTGGGCAGCAATCAGATCGTCGACATCAGCGCGCTATCGAACTTAACCAACCTCACGTCTCTCGATCTGGCCGCCAACCAGATCGTTGACATCAGCGCGCTAGCAGGCTTGACCAACCTCACGATGCTCTGGCTGAGAGAGAACCAGATCGCAGACATCCGCGTGCTATCCGGCTTGGTCAACCTTGCGGAGCTCTTTCTGGGCAGCAATCAGATCAGCGACATCAGCTCATTAGCGAACTTAACCATCCTCACGGAGCTCTGGCTGAGAGAGAATCAGATCGTAGACATCAGCGCGCTGTCGAGCTTGACCAACCTCGCGGAGCTCAGCCTGAACAGCAATGAGATCGTAAACATCAGCGCGCTATCGAACTTGACCAACCTCACGGGGCTCTGGCTGAGCGAGAACCAGATCGTCGACATCAGCGCGCTAGCGGGCTTGACCAACCTTGAGAAGCTCTACCTGTCGGAGAACCAGATTGTCGACATCAGCGCGCTAGCGGGCTTGACCAACCTCACGTGGCTCTTCCTTCACAACAACCAGATTGTCGACATCAGCTCATTAGCGAACTTAACCAACCTCACGGAGCTCGGCCTGAGAGAGAACAAGATCGTCGATATCAGTACGGTATCGAACTGTACTAACCTTGAGTGCCTCTACATATGGGGGAACCAGATTGTCGACATCAGCGCGCTGGCGGGCTTGACCAACCTCATGGGGATCTACCTGAACGGGAACCAGATCGTCGACATCAGCGCGCTAGCGGGCTTGATCAACCTTGAGTGGCTCTACCTGGACGAGAACCAGATTGTCGACATCAGCGCGCTAGCGGGATTGATCAACCTCACATGGCTCGACTTAGGAATCAACGAGATCGCCGACATCAGTCCGCTAGGGGGCTTGACCAACCTCACGGAGCTCGGGCTGAGAGAGAACCAGATCGTCGACATCAGCGCGCTATCCGGCTTGACCAACCTCACGAGGCTCGGCCTGAGAGAGAACCAGCTCGTCGACATCAGCGCGCTATCGGACTTGACCAACCTCACGAGGCTCTGGCTGTACGAGAACCAGCTCGTCGACATCAGCGCGTTATCGGGTTTGACCAACCTCACGGTGCTCTTCCTGGGCAGCAATCAGATCGTCGACATCAGCGCGCTATCGAACTTAACCAACCTCACGGGGCTCGATCTGCACAACAACCAGCTCGTCGACATCAGTGTGCTATCCGGCTTGACTAACCTTGAGTGGCTCCCCCTGGACGACAACCAGATCGTTGACATCAGCGCGCTCGTTAACAATGCTGGGTTGGGCTCGGGGGATTTGGTGAACATCCAGCATAACTACCTCGACCTCATGCCTGGTTCTCCAGACATGCTGGATATCGAAGCTCTGCAAGGTCGAGGAGTCGACGTTGACTATATTCCATAGAACCCAATTTCGGGCTCTGCCATTGTCGTCAATTTCCCCGACCCAGGGCTTGAAGCAGGTATCCGCAGTGCGATCGGGAAACCAACTGGAGACATCTACGGGACCGATCTGGCCGGGCTAAGGGGCCTCGATGCCAGCAGTCGGGGTATCGTCAATCTCGAAGGAATTCAGTACTGCGTTGACCTCACGGCGATCGAGCTGTATGAGAACGCGATCGGTGACATAAGCGAGCTAGCGAACCTGACCAGTGTCACAACGCTCGTCCTGTACAGGAACCAGATCGGCGACATCAGCACGCTATCGAACTTGACCAACCTCACGGAGCTCAATCTGGGCGCGAATGAGATCATCGACATCAGCGCGCTATCGAACTTAACCAATCTCACGGTGCTCGGCCTGAAGAGCAACGAGATCGTCGACATCAGTACACTACCCGGTTTAACCAACCTTACGATGCTCGATTTGGGCTGGAACGAGATCGTCGACATCAGCGCGCTAGAGGGACTGACCAATCTCATGGGGCTTGGCCTGGCCGACAACGAGATCGTCGACATCAGCGCGCTATCGGGATTGACCAACCTCATGGGGCTCGGTCTGAGCAATAACCAGATCGTCGACATCAGCGCGCTATCGAACTTGACCAACCTCGCGGAGCTCTACCTGTACGAGAACGAGATCGCCGACATCAGCGCGCTATCGGGATTGACCAACCTCACGGAGCTCCTTGACCTAGAGGGCAACCAGATCGTTGACATCAGCGCGCTATCTGACTTGACCAACCTCGCGGAGCTCAACCTGAGAGAGAACCAGATTGTCGACATCAGCGCGCTATCCGGCTTGACCAACCTCACGAAGCTCGGGCTGGAAAGCAACGAGATCGTCGACATCAGCGCGTTATCGAACTTGACCAACCTCACGGGGCTCGATCTACACAGCAACGAGATCGTCGACATCAGCGCGTTATCGAACTTGACCAACCTCACGACGGTTGCCCTGGCCAACAACGAGATCGGCGACATCAGCGCTCTATCGGGATTGACTAACCTCACCGGGCTCGGTCTGAGCAACAACCAGATCATCGACATCAGCCCGCTCGTTAACAATGCTGGGTTGGGTGGGGGGGATTTGGTGAACATCCCCTATAACCACCTCGACCTCACTCCTGGTTCTCCAGACATGCTGGATATCGAAGCTCTGCAAGGTCGAGGAGTCGACGTTTACTTCGATCCACAGAACTGACACCGCTTCGAAGAACGCTGCTGTTGTTCTCAGTTTCCTGGTGAGGCATTTTCGTCCTTGTTGACTGCCTGTTGACCCAGCGATCGACTGAGAGGCCCCTCATTTCCCTCACTTGCCTCGAAAGGGGTCCGAAAGATAGGGTCGATCGGGAGTTTTCTGCGACTATAAAAAGGGAGAGCCCCTCGACTCTCTCTTGTGCGAACGGTTGCCTTCCCCCTCTTCACCGGGGAAAATAAGGGAAGAATGGGCGGAATCCGAAAGAGAGGAAGTCTTATGCTCGAAGAGCGACTGGGAGAGGTGCTAACCGTACGAGGGCTGACCCTGGCGGTCGCAGAGTCATGCACCGGAGGACTTTTGGCAAGCCGGATCACCGACGTTCCTGGAGCATCTGATTACTTTCGTGGAGGGATCGTCGCCTACCAAAACGACGTGAAGGAACGTTTGCTTGGGGTCTCAACGGAGATTTTGAAAAGATTTGGTGCTGTGAGTGAAGAGAGTGCTCGGGCGATGGCACACGGATGTAGAAAGCTCTTTTCAAGCGACATCGCCGTGGCTATTACCGGGATCGCCGGACCCGGAGGAGGAAGTCCTAACAAGCCGGTTGGGTTAGTATATATCGCCGTTTCTGCGTTAGACAAAGTGGCATGTGAGCGCTTTTGCTGGTCTGGTAATCGAGCCTTAAATAAAGAGAGTTCGGTACGCGCTGCTCTTAAGATGGTGTTTCGCACACTCAAGGATGTCGAAACTGGCTGGCAGCCAGAAGGAATGTAGGCGTCCCTATCGCTTGACCTTCTCGCCAACTTAGTTATTCAGCATGTAGTGAAGTATCTTCTCAATGCGCCCCCTTCCTTTGGTGTATCCGAGCAAAAGAGCCAGTGAATAAACACTTGCCACTCCTACTACCAGAAGTAAGACAAGCGAATCGCACCAGAAGAAAAGCATAAGGAGGATTAGACAACATGAGATAGTCATATAGATAAGGCTCTTCTTTGAATATCCTCTGAGGCTCGGTCGGAGGCTGACCCCTACCTCCGTTAGTTCTTTGTGGCGTTTGAGGGAATTAAACACGAGCCACATACAAGCGATACTGACCAGGGCGGTCCAGTACTGCGCTCCTATACCGCTAAAGATGCAGATGGCGAAGATAGTGCGTAGCGGGTGTGTCATCGTACTTGCAAATAGGTCCACGTATGGAATGTGCTTGAGCAGCGAACTGTAAACAAGGTTGATTACTACAAACAAGATCTCAAAAAGAAGAACCGTGGGGCTGATAAGAAACCCGAGAACGAAGCCTAAAAGCAAAAAAGCGGTCGCTGCCAGCAGAGCTACACTGCGCTTTATCTCACCGGAGGCAATCGGACGATACTTCTTAACAGGGTGTTGGCGGTCCCGTGGCAGATCAATCAGATCATTGATGGTGTATATCCCCGGGTACACCAGGACCGTAAAGGAAACAAAGATTAACAAAAGCGTACCGAGATGTCCCACATAGGCAGACACGGGAAGGGCAATGAGGTAGCCGACGATGAAATCGAAAAAAGTGCCGTAGCTCTCAGGTTTTGCCAACCTCAAGTACTTCCGTATCCTATTCATGGTGTAAAAGAGAGTTTACTGGGCATCCAGGAGCATCGGGGTGTCACTGACGATCAAGCTGACGGTAAGAAAGGGTGCTATCTTCCAGGCCGACGCATTGAATCATTCGATGTAACCCAAGCTCCGGAGGCGTTGCATGAGTTGTTGGTCGCTCTCCAAATCAAGCTTCGCGCCAGTGTTCAGGTTCTCACGTTTTAGATTGACTTGGTTGATCATCCGTTTCAACTGCTGGTTTAGGTCGTCAGCGGTCGCTTTACTTTCAGAGAGGATATTTAATAATTCAAGTGGGTCAGTCTCAAGGTTGAACAGCTCCTTCGGCTCCTCGTCGATCTGAATCATTTTCAGGTTATCTTTAACAATCGCACGGCGCCGGGAAAGGCAACCAAATGGTTCGATCAACTCCGGTTGATGTCGCCTCATCTTCCTGACGATGTCGAGTGGCGGGTAGACTTCAACGTAGGCGGTGCCCTCTTCGGGATCACGGTCACCAACTGTTTCTTGCAGCGTGAGCGCGTCGATTTCAGCTCGAACCAGCCCCGGCACGGTATTGGGCAGACTTCCGGTAGCGTTCAGTATTGTGTGGAAGATACGGCGGGTACTGACCAGGCTTTTCACTCGCTTGGCCATTATCTGCGCTGGCCAGTGCATGATTAGGGGCACGTGCACCAATTCCTGGTAGGCGACAAAGGAATGGCCCACGTAGCTGTGTTCACCCAGGCCCTCGCCGTGGTCGCTTGAGATGATTGTCAGTGTGTTCTCCCGATTGTCGCGCTCGGCCAGTACGGCAAAGAGGCGGCCCAGGTAGTCATCCTGGTAAGCGACCTCTGCATCATACGCATCGCTTAGCACGCGGTGTTCCAATTCGGCCAACGGCCTGTCCAGTGGCGCACTCCAGCGGCAAGTTTCACGGTTCCAGGTACGCATGATGGCGCGGGCTTCTTTACTGGTGTGCAAGTAGGGGGCCACCTTATCAAGGAACTCACATGGCGGCCGGAATGGCATGTGGGTCTCCATCAAGTTGACAAACAGGAATAACGGACGTTTTTCCCTTATCCTTTCCCTCTGTTTCAGGAAACGGCAGATATCGTCTACAGAGCGCTCATTCTGCCCCTTAAAATTCGCCAGTCTTGTCCAGAACGGCGTCAACCAGGCATTAAGTGATATGCGGAAAGCCATCTCTGATTGGCTGACAAAGTTCTGGATGGGGTAGGAAATGCGGCGTAAGAAGCGAGCAGAGACTTCGGCGATGGTTTTCAAAGGCCAGGGCAAATGGGTAGGGGGCCTCAACAGGCCGGGCATGGCGCCCCCATAGTTGTAAAAGGTGTCAAAACCCCGTGTAAGCCCGTTTTTAAGAACTCCTACCAGCGGATTATTGGAAAAACCGAATGTCTGATATCCGACGGCGCTTAGCACCTCAGCCAGATGTGGCACGTCGGGACTGAGGCCTTGTCGGTATTGGGTCATCTGATGTGCCGTGGGGTAGAGTCCGGTGAACATGGAGGCATGGCTGGGGATCGTCCACTGGGCTGGGGATATCGCCTGCTCAAAGAGAGCCGCTTTGCCAGAGAAGTTATCCAAGTTGGGTGTAATTGCGGTGCGGTGGCTGTAGCAACCCAGGCGATCAGCCCGTTGAGTGTCGAGGATAAGAAGAAGGATATCAGGACGTGTCATAGCCCCGTAATTCTAGTTACCCTCGGCAAGGTTAGCAAGCAGCTATACGAAGGTTCGGATGAAGGATTTACAACCCGCTCCTTGTAGCGGCTTTTCTGCGTCTCAGGCTTGCCGCACCAATTTTCTTTTTATCACAGCACAGCGGGCATCCTGGACCAGCATCGCTTACAATTTTAAATTGCGGGTTCTTATAGTAAAGGGGGTTACCTTAACGGCTCTAGAAAAATCGTGGGATCGACTTACGTCACCGGTTTCTCTGCGTATCCCTGCTTCAAGATATGACCAGTATATGCACCTCGGCCGCAACGGAGCCGACCAGCAGGCTCGATGTGTCATCTCGTTCGCAGGACGGATCAACGCAGATCAGATGGCTCATGCGGTTCGGCTGACCGTTGACGTAGAACCGGTCCTTGGTTGCCGATTTGTAGTGCGCCCCTGGCGCCCGTATTGGGAAAGGCGCGACGATCTGGACCAGATCGAACTTCTCTCTGTAGTGAAAGGGGCACACTTAAAGGATGAACTGTGGCAGTTCGTCACCACACCGTTGGATCCCTTCGTGGACCCTCAAGTGCAGGCCAGTATCTTTCGCTCTGACCGGGATACCCTGTGCATCAAGCTGAACCATGTAGCGGCAGATGGCGAGGGAGTCAAGCAGTACGCGTACCTTCTGGCTGCCACCTACCGGAAACTTACCACCGATCCTTCCTACAGACCGGAGCCAAATCTGCGGGGGAGTCGGTGCCAGATCCAAATTATTAAGCATCTAGGGCTCATGAGGAAAGCCAGGGCATTTCGGCGTTCCATCAGCCCGTGGCCGGTTTGGGGCTTTCCCGCGGTTAGGGGTAACCTCTCTGAACGTGCCTTTGTGGTTCGTCGCGTCAGGCCCATGCGGTTTGGTGTTATCAAGGAGTACGGCTACCAGCATCAGGCTTCAGTGAACGACGTTGTACTGACCGCGTTCTATCGCGCCCTTTTCGAGATCGTCGATCCGCCAGCGGGTATACCGTTGCCAGTGCAGGTGCCCATCGATCTGCGGCGTTATCTCACCCAAGGTGAAGCGTCACCGATATGCAACTGCTTGGGCGCCCTCTACCCATCGATCACGCGGGAGTCCGGTGAGAGCTTCGACGACACCCTGACCAGGATACAGGAGGTAATGAGGGCCATTAAGGCCGATAACCCTGGGCTAGGCGAGCCGCTTTACCTGGGGCTATTGTTCAAACTGGGTTTCGGACGGGCGAAATACATATCGGACAAAATCATGGAAAGGTTGATCAAGTCTGGAAAATCGCACCCATTTTTCTCGAATCTTGGGATTATTAACGAGCGGCAATTGGACTTCGGTGATGTCGAGGCGACAGATGCCTTTGTGCTCAGCCTAGTTGACTACCCACCTCATTTTATGCTAGCGGTCAGCACCTACCGCGGTACGATGACTTTTACCGTCGGCTTCTGTAATGCGATGGTTCAGAGGCCCGTTATAGAATGTTTTTTTAATCTGTTTGAAAGTGAACTGCCAGGCTGAGGTAACGGCTTCCCATTTCAAGCGATCGGAGGCTGACTGGCAGGGAATTCTTCTTTTTCTCGCTTCGGTCATCCATCATGCCAAAATGTGGACCTCATTGACTACATGATTTCATTTCTAGACCAATCCTTTGGTGGCCAAAGCCTTCTTTCCGCAACAATTGTTACGCATCTGTTGACGCCAGTAAGAAAAGGAGGCTTACTTCCCCTTAAGCGTATTTGGGAATGGCTTCAACCTTGACTGTCCGGTCCCCACCTACGTGGACGAGCGGAATTTTAAGGAAGCGTTTCTCCCGAGAGCTTTCGCCATACAGTCTTTGCACTACTAAGAACAAGCGTTCATCTAACCGGAGCGAACTGGCGCACTCGGGTAAGGAGGGCGATGGAGAACTGAACCGCCGATTGAGGGGATTTGGATACCTTAGTTAGGTTTGATCTGCCTGGCGCGCTTGTGGTAGTATCCCCCCGTGAATAAGTCACTTAAGAAGTGGTTTAGTTATATCCTCTCCGTGGTTGTCGGGTTCGGCCTCCTCGGCGGTGTGCTCTACTACGTTGGTTGGCGCAGTATCTTTGCTCAGATTCGCGCCCTCGAAGTGGTGGGGATCGTCGCGGTCGCTGGCGATGTTCTCCTGGCGGTGAGTGCTTGGATTCTCAGTTGGTTGGTGATTCTACGTGTCTATGGGATCGAGCTTTCCTTGCGCAGCATCATCGGAGTACGGCTGAGTGGATACGCGGTGAGCTACTTGACCCCTTCGCTCTACCTCGGCGGGGAGCCGATTCGGGCGCTGATGGTCGTTGACCGTACCTCTGCTCCGACGACCCGCATCTTTGCTACCATTATAGTCGAACGGTTCCTTGGCGGTCTGAGCATGGTGATGTTCATCAGCATTGGAGCCTTCTACGCTTTGGCCTCACCGCAGATTGCGCCGGACCAGAAGAATCTTGTCATAACCGGAGTTGGCTTCATCTTCTTCTGGATCATAGTTGGGTTGATCAACTTTGCTGGGAACTTTAAGTGGATTAGCCGCCTGATTCGGCTGTTGCGGTATCCATTGTCGCGTTGGCGGAAGGCTTTTGAGCAGGCGGCTGATAAGGTCGCCGAGACGGAAGATGAGATCTACTATGCTTTTACGCGCCACTGGAAGGGCACGTTGCTTGCCTTCTTCTTTCAGAGCCTTGCCACTTTCTTTATCTATATGCGTCCACAAGTCTTCTTCCACTTTTCCGCTCATACGACGTTCAACTTCGCGCAACTGTCTCTCCTGTTCACACTGAGCATCATACTGTCCTTCTTTCTTTGGATCACTCCAGGAGGACTAGGGACGAGTGAGGCAGCCCTGATCGGGATCTTCAGGCTGGTCGATGTGGGGAAGGAGGGAGCGGTTGCTTTCTCACTGATGTTCAAATTCGTCGAACTTCTCGTTGTGGTAGTTGGCTTGTTCTACCTATTTAACAAAGGAATCAGTCAGCTGGTCCACCACCGCAAGAATCACAGCCACACCTGATCGATCCAAGGGGTGTACCTTTGATTTCTATTTAGGAGTGACTCTGGACAGCCTTCAACAAAGGCGCTACCTTATGGGAGTGGTTAGCAGCGCGTTCGAGGTTGTTTTCGGTCTAGGACTAAGCTCGGTGGTAGAGGCGTTATCCGCTGCCTCTTCTATGTGGACATGATGGCTGTGGCCAGTTGATCTTGGAAGGCCTCTTCTTGTCATTTCTGCTTAGCAGTTGCTGGTCTAACTTCACGCCGCCGGGGAGTGAAACTCTTGCTGGTTGATGCATTGCGTTACGAGTAGGTCTGAAACTCGCGTGAACCGGTGAGGCTTGCCCCCAGCACCCCAATAAGGCCTCCCATGACTAGGCCGAGAAGAAGGCTCAATAGGCTGACTGTCAGTACTCTCCCTGGCTCGACTAGGCCGGAGGCGGTGCGAAGGACAGCTTCTGGATGTGATACTGCAAAGAAGTGGAAGAGATAGGCAGCCACGATTAACAAGAGGCTTGCCACCAAGCCGCAGAGGATCCCAAGGGCGATGATTGGGGTTTGGATCATTTGCTCTGCCGTTCCAGAGAGATGCATCAGTTGGATCTCCTCTGAGAAGGAGCGCAATAGTTCCCTAAACCCGTATCGCGCGGCTAGCATGCTTGCCACAGCACTCACCGCCAGCCCGATTAAGAGCCCGATTCGCACTGGTGTGGAGAGAGAAAGTGTGCTTTGTGGGTTCGAGGCAGAAACGACCCGCACGATCCCCTCGATCGATCCAAGCGTCTCTAGGAGAGGAGCAACCGCGGAGGGGCTGGTTGTCCGGATCAGGAAAATTCCGCCGGCCTGATCTTCCCGCAATTCCTGAGTGAACAGGTAGTTGATCCGCTGGACGTCTTTCCATTCCCGGATCTTTGAGTAGAGTTCCTCCACTTCCCCTGGCGAGAGGCGAGGAGAGAGGTATGCCATGATCTCTTGCGGAGCCAGGACTGGTCCGTTCTCTTCCTCAACTGGTGTTCCAAGAAGGAAGAAGCTGGAGAAAAGGGCGAGAAAGGAGAAGATGAGAAGTACCACTGCGATGAGGAGCATCCCACTCTTGGTTCTCACCGCACCGAGGAGTTCACCGAGGAGGAACAGAAACGTGCTTATCATTCTTTCACTCTCCCATCGGCTAGGAGAACAACCCGGTGGCCTTCTACTGTGGTGGGAAGCGGGCCGCGGGTTGCAGTAAGGACAGTGAGGCCACTTAAGTGGATCTGCGCAAGCAAAGAGCAAACCTCGGTCCTGCCCTCCAGATCAAGGTTGGAAAAGGGCTCGTCGAGCAATAGTAGTCGAGGTTCATCGCAGATGGAAAGCGCAAGCCCGAGCCGAACTCGCTGGAGTGGTTCGAGCTCGGTTGCTGGGGTGGCCAGTTTGGCGGTCAACCTCACCCGCTCCAAAGCGGCGAGCGCCTTCTCCTCGGCCTGCTCCTGGAAGTTTCCTAGACAGCGCAATTTAAACATAACATTTTTAAGGACTGTCTTTGGCAACGGGGCAAACCCTTGTGGGAGAAAGCCGATCCGCCGCCGCAGCTCGAATGCCTTCTTCCGACTGAGGCGGGCAATATTCCGGCCGTGCACGAGGATCTGCCCTCTCTGTGGAGGGATCTGCGCGGCCAAGAGCCCGAGGAGTACTGATTTTCCCGCTGCTGCCGGCCCGAGGAGAAAGATCATTTCTCCCCGGTCAACACGCAAGTGTATGTCCTCCAACACCTTAATGCCGTCGGCTGTGGAAAAATGAAGTTCGGAGACTTGGATTATCACGGACATCGTGCGATCACAAACCTTTCGTGTCCTGCGAGATCCATCTCCGCCCTCGCTTCCACTAGACCAGCTCGATTCAATAGTTCCACGACTCTACCTCCCTGGCCATTGCCGATCTCAAGGAGGAGAACTCCACCCGGGTGCATGTGTCCCCGCAGGCCACCCGTTAATGTCTCAATCCTTTCTATTCCACCTCTCCCTCCGTCCAAGGCGATGCGGGGTTCGTACTGACGCACCTCCGCTGGTACCTTCTCCAACTCCTTCTCTTCTATATATGGTGGATTGGAGACGATTAAGTCAAACGCGTTGCCGATGTGCTCGAACCAGTCACTCTCCAGAAAGGTGATCCGGTCAAGCACACCGTTTAGCTCAGCGTTTTCGCGTGCTAGGCCTAACGCTTCGGTTGAGAGATCGGCCGCGGTCACCGTAGCGCGAGGGAGAAACCGGGCCAGGCAGATGGCGATGACGCCCGATCCGGTTCCCAGGTCTAGGCAGGCGATTTCGCGGTTGCGCGGGGCAAGACGAAGAGCCTGCTCCAGGAGTTGTTCAGTCTCCGGTCGTGGGATAAGCACTTCTTTGCTGACACGAAAACGCAGCCCGAAGAAGGAAACCTCGCCAATCAAGTACTGCAAGGGAATCCCGGCTCGACGCTGCTTGATTATCTTCCGGAATCGTGTGCGTTCCTCCGCCGTGAGAGGCTTATCCGGGTTCAGATAGAGGTGTAGGCGGTCAAAACCTAGCGTGTGGGCGAGGAGGGTCTCCGCTTCCAATCGCGGTTGGACGATCCCGGCGTTCTTGAAATAACCTCGTGTCCAATTAAGAATTTCGCGCACGGTCCACTTGGCGTCCAGCGTCGTCCCCCCCTCATCTCAGGCAACCGTTGAACAGCCGATTTTACTGTATACAATAGCAGAATCTTGCGGCGAAGTCAAGCACTGTATATAATCAACGTTGAAGGAACTAAATGGAGAGACGAGAGAGGGATCTTGGTCAATCGATCAGAGGAGGAATCATGTCCAATCTTTCATTCTTCCTTATTTTAACTGTAGCAGGAGCAGTGACCGCGGTTGGTCACGGACTCATCCCCATAGTGGGATCAGTCCCGGGGTGGGTGATGAATCTGGTGGTGGGGGGGGCGGCAGGTGGCACTCTGGCCGGAGTATTGCTTCTTGGTTCAAGGAAGCTTAAGTCGGAACTGGAGAAGGAGGGAGTGGAGACGCGCTTGGCGAATAGCCTCCTGTTAGGATTTGTCGCATCTGGAATTGGAGCGATTCTCTACCTCGCTATCGGAGGTATCTTCGCGGCTGGCGTGGGCGTGCGGATCGCGCAAGGAAGCGTCCTTGCTGGGAGCCTCCTTCTTGGCCTATATGCTGGTTACGGGCTCGAAAGGCCCATCTTGGGGGTAGGAAAATCCAGGTTTGTCACGCATCGGTCCCACAAGAATGGGGCGACGGCGAGCAAGGTCCTCGATACGAGCGTGATCATTGACGGTCGGATCGGCGACCTTCTACGGACCGGTTTCCTTGAAGGGGAGATTGTCGTTCCCGAGTTCGTTTTAGCCGAACTGCAGAATATTGCAGATTCATCAAATAGCCTACGCCGGCGCAAGGGACGACGCGGGCTGGAGGTTCTCCATGAATTGATGGAGGATGATTCTGTTGATCTCCGCGTTTCCTCTCAGGACTACTTATCCATCAAGGAAGTCGATCGAAAGTTGATTCGTCTGGTGAAGGAGAAGAGTGGGGCACTGATCACCACCGACTACAATCTTAACCGGGTAGCGCAGGTGGAGGGAGTGAAGATCTTAAATATCAATGAACTCGCCAACGCGGTTAAGCCGCGGTTCATCCCTGGGGAGGAGATCACAGTGGAGGTGATCGACCGCGGGGAAGAGATCGGTCAAGGGGTTGGTTACCTCGACGATGGCACGATGGTTGTGGTGGAAAATGGCCGCCGCCATATCGGCCGTAAGATCAAGACAACCGTCAAGAGCACCCTGCAAACCGAAGCGGGGAGGATGCTGTTCGTCGAGCCTGTTGGAGAACCTCCCCGATGGGGGCGATGAAAGGAGGGGAGATTGAAGAAGCCAATGCTCGTTGGACTTTGTACGATAATTCTTCTTCTATGGATCACAGGCTGTTCTTTTCTTCAGCAAAAGGGGCCGGAGATTGCAAACTGGGAACCGGCGCTCTCGCCGGATGGTACAACCATCGCGTTTGAGTCCCCTGGTGAAAAGGGATTAGAGATTTACACACGCGACCTTGAAAACGGAGAAACAACACAATTGACAAAAAATGAAGTGGACGACTGGTCCCCTAGTTGGTCGCCTCAAGGAGATCGGATTGTCTTCGTATCCAATCGGGAGAAGAATGTGGATTTATACGTGATTGAGCTTGAAGGCTTTGCAGTGACCCGTCTGACTACGCACGAGGGGAATGAAGTCAATCCGTGCTGGGGAGCAAATGATAAGATCTTGTTCAACTCTGACCGCTCCGATATCTGGGAGATTTACATGGTTGACCCATACGGGCAGGACCTGATTAAGGTGACGGAGACCACTGCTTCCGAGTAGAAAGAGGGAGCACAAAGGACGGATGGAGCCGAGGGTTACGGCCGTTCTCCTTGCTGCCGGTAAAGGGACAAGGGTCGGAGCAAGGCAGAATAAAGTCTACCTTGCGATTGCTGGTCGACCTCTCCTCTCCTATGCATTGGCTCCGTTCATCGAGTCTCCATCCATCGATCAGATCGTCCTCGTTGTTGGTGCAGGTGAGGAGGAGCGGGCAGCCACGCTCGTTGCGGAGGCTGCAAAGGTGGTCCAGATTGTCCATGGTGGGGTGCGGCGGCAGGACTCCGCCCTTATCGGGGTGAAGGCGGCCGAGGGAAGGATTGTTCTTATCCACGACGTGGCACGGCCGTTTCCGAGCCGGGCACTGATCGATCGCGTGGTTGAGGGGGCATGCAAGCACGGAGCGTGCGTGCCGGTGATCCCGGCAGTGGACACGCTCCGCCACCGAGATCAAGACGGCTTTCTCCTTTGCCGATCAATCGAGCGCGAAGGGCTCCTGCAGATGCAGACCCCGCAGGGTTTCGAGCGGGGGTTGATTTACCGCTGTCTTGAGGCAAGTGATAAGACGTATACCGATGATGCAGGGGCGGTGCTGGCGAAGGGTATACCGGTGTGGACCGTCTCCGGCGAGCCGACCAACCTTAAGGTGACAACTGAAGCGGACCTCGCCCTTGCTGAGGCGATTGCCTCCTACATGATCAGTGGTAGATGACGGCTCTCGATCGATAGGGTAGCGCCCTTGTTTGCCGGACTGGGAGAATGTGGCTAGAATGTTATTAACTTTTTTAGCTCGAGGAGGTTATTCGATGACGAAGATCAGGGTTGCGTGTGTGGTGCTCGCGGTGGTTTTGTTCTCCCTGTCTAGTGCGGCGCTTGCTGGAGGAGTAGAAGCAGTTTTCTATGAGGCTGGCACAATGACGGTAGGGATGTTCACTAACACAGTTGGAGCGGCGGTGACCGGGCTGCACATCGAGTTCGATCGAGAGGTGACGATTGTCAACAAGGTGGAATTCGGGGGTTATCTCCCCCTCCTTGGTGAGCTTACCGGTACTGCCTTTGACTTCGCTGGTGGGGGACTGGTCGCTAGCGGAACGGTAGAACTCGACTGGGAGCCGGTAGAGGCCAGGCCCATCCTCATTATGTGGATGGCTGGGGAGCGCCCAACCGGCACGCCTTACTTCACGACGGTGGAGATGCTGGGGTGGCTTCTGGGAGAGGGAATTGTGCATATGCGGGAGGCGAATCCGGAACTACTGGCGGCAGCGTTTGAGCAATTCTTTGCCACCAATGCGGAATTTTTCGGCGCACTCGAGGAATCCCTGGGGATGTCGCTTCAAGAGTCACTCATGCCGATCATCATGGCCGCTCCGGCTGAGGCGATTGCGAACTTCTTTAACACCATCATCGGGATGCTCGGGGTGACGACACTGGACGAAGTTTTGCAGGGAGATGTCGACTTCTCCGCCCTCTTTGCGCTCCTTGGACTGTAGGGCAAGCGGGGGAGGCTTTAGCCTCCCCCGACTTCCCTTTATCAAAAAAACGCTCCTTGCAGGAGGCTTCCTCCTCGCTTTTGGGGTCCCTTGTATGGCTCAGTCGACCGAGGGGACACCGGACGTCTCTTCAGCGCAGGAGATCATTGATCAGCTGCTCGCGTTTATCTACAGCCTGGGTCACCTGATTGGGCAAGGGATCGTTCGGTTGGTGGCAACGATCCTTCCCTCGATGCCGGTTCCGAGTGAGCTGGTAGATCCGATCGGTCTCCTCGCTATTCTCACGATCTTCCTCGCCGTAGCGACGATCGCCAAGAAGCTCGTTTGGATCGTGGTAATCGCCGGCTGGGCTCTCATCCTCATCCGGCTGATCATGGTGATCGTTCAGAACTACCTGTAGGCTACAGACCCTTTTACTCGCTCTGGAGAAAGTGGGTAGGCATTGACCGCCGCGCCGAGCGCGTGGGCCACCGCGCGGGAGACAGCGGTGTGGGAGGCTATTAAGGGAACCTTTGTTCGTCACTCTCCACTGAGGTTGATGCGGTGCCCCTTACCGTTAGCCAAGCACTTATCGGAGAGTACTGCAACATAAGGGCCAGCTCCGCTTAGTGACCCTGCAGCTTGCTGCGGGGTTCTTTTCTGTGCTATAGCTCAGTGAGGAGGGGCCTTGACAGAAGAAGCTAGCAAGACTACATTTCGACAGAAAAACAGTTTCTGTTGAGGAGATCAAATAGATGACAGAAAAGCGGGATCTTGTGGGGAAGGTGGCGGTGATCACCGGAGGGGGATCGGGGATCGGCCTTGGCTGTGCGCGCTACTTGGCTGAAGCTGGGGCGCAGGTAGTGATCATCGATGTCAACGAAGCGGCCGGTGAGGCGGCATGCGAAGGGATCGGTAGGGAAGTGAGCTTCATTCGCGGCGATGTCTCATCGAGTGCCGATTGTCGCCGCGCGGTTGAGGAAGTGGCAGGTAGATTCGGACGGATCGACATCCTGGTCAACAGCGCCGGTGTCATCCGTCGCAAGAGCGTGGTCGATCTTGAGGAAGAAGAATGGGATCTGGTCCTCGATGTCTCGCTCAAGGGGACCTATCTCATGTCCAAGTACGCTATCCCGATCATGGAACGAAACGGTGGGGCGATCGTCAACATCGGCTCCGGTTGGGGATTGAAGGGCGGTCCACAAGCAGCGGCTTACTGCGCGGCCAAGGGCGGGGTGGTGAACCTCACGCGGGCGATGGCGATCGATCATGGGCCACAGAAGATAAGGGTTAACTGTGTTTGCCCGGGAGATGTCGATACTCCGCTGTTGAGGAGCGAGGTAGTCCAGTTGGGGGCGGATGAGAAGGAGTTCCTTGCCGAGGCGGCGGATCGCCCGCTTGCCCGGTTGGGGGAGCCGCTTGATATCGCCAAGGCGGTCTACTTCTTGGTGAGTGACCTGTCGCCTTGGGTTACTGGAGCGATCGTCGTTGTCGATGGCGGCGGACTGGCATAAGGAGGATCGATGGATAAAGACAGAACTGTGCATCCCTACATTCCAAACTCCGTTCCCAGTGTGCAGGAAGAGATGCTGGCGGAAATCGGAGCCAAGGACATCGATGAGCTGTATGAGCTGATCCCAGACGAACTGCTGTTTAGGAGAAAACTCGATATCCCTCGCGGTTATCCGGATGAGTACTCTCTGCGTCGTTACATGAACGGGCTTCTGGCGAAGAACACCCCTACGAGCGAGAAGCTCTCCTTCCTCGGTGGCGGGTGCGCGTCGCACTACGTTCCCGCCATCTGCGATGTGATCAACAGCCGCTCAGAGTTTCTCACCGCCTACGCCGGCGAGCCGTACGAGGATCACGGCCGCTTCCAGGCGCTGTTCGAGTACGCGAGCATGCTGGGGGAACTCGTCGATTGTGATGTGGTCAGCGTTCCCACCTACGATGGTTCGCAGGCGGCCGCGTCGGCGCTACGCATGGCCTGTCGCATTACGGGCCGTAACACCGTTATTATCCCGCGCTCGCTCAACCCGGATCGCGCCTCGATCATCCGCAACTACTGCCATCCGCAGATCGACGTGCTCACGGTCGATTACGACAAACGCTCCGGCCTCCTTGATATATCGGATCTGAAACAGAAGATGTCGAAACATGTCGCGGGCATCTACCTGGAGAACCCATCCTTCCTCGGCGTGATCGAGACGAACGCGGAGGAGATAGCAGGACTGACGCACGACAACGGGGCATTGCTCGTGGCGGGGGTCGATCCGATTTCGCTCGGCGTCCTCGCTCCGCCACTGCAGTACGGCGCTGACATCGTCTGTGGGGAGCTGCAGCCCCTTGGGGTGCACATATACTACGGCGGTGGCCGCGGCGGGTTCATCGCTTCCGCTGACGAAGAGCGGATCGTATCTCAGTACCCAACGCGCCTGTTCGGGATTGTGCCCGCGGTCGACCGGGCGTGGGGTTTCGGCGATGTCGCCTGGGAGCGAACGTCGTTTGCAAGAAGAGAGGACTCCAAGGAGTACGTGGGGACGATGGCTGCGCTGTGGGGGATCACCGCCGGTGTCTATCTAGCCCTTCTTGGGCCGCAGGGGATGCGCGATGTGGGACAGACGATTATGGAGCGTTCGACATATACAGCGGTGCAGCTTGGACAGATCGAGGGAGTGATCTCTCCGGCGCTCGACGCGCCGTTCTTCCAGGAGTTTGTCGTCAACTTAGACAACGCTCGTAAGACTGCACAGGAGATGAATGACATGCTCCTCGAGCGCGGAATCTACGGGGGGATCGATCTCTCGAAGGACTTCCCCGAGCTGGGGGAGAGCCTCCTGTTTTCGGTGACAGAGGTTCACACGAAAGATGATATCGATCGGTTAGTACGTAGTGTGCGGCAAGTCGTGGAGGGAAGATGAGCGGGAAAGAGACGGGTTTTCACCAGGCACGCTGGAACGAGCCGATCATCTATGACCTCACATCGCTGGGAGAGAGGGGAATCCTCGTCCCCGCGGCGGAAGCGGAGATCAGGAATCGCGTGGGAGACGTCATCTCGCACATTCCTGAGGGGATGCGTCGCAAGAGCGCAGCGAACCTGCCTGAAATGGGACAGTCACGCGTGCTACAACACTACCTGCGCTTGGCGCAGGAGACGCTCGGACGCGACCTGAACATCGACGTCGGGCAGGGAACGTGTACCATGAAGTACAACCCACCGATCAACGAGGCCTTCATCACCACCCCCAAGATCGCCGACCTTCATCCACTGCAGGATGAGAGGACCGTGCAGGGGGTGCTGGAGATTGTCTATCGTCTCGATAAGTTCATGCGTGAGATCTCCGGACTCGACCGTTTCTCCCTCCAACCGGGCGGTGGGTCACACGCGATCTACACCATGGCGAGCATGGTTCGCGCCTACTTCGAGGAAAAGGGGGAAAAGCGCGATGAGATCGTCACTACCCTCTTTTCCCACCCGTCCGATGCCGCTGTCCCGCGCCTCAAGGGGTATAAGGTGATCATTGTCCCGGCGGAGGAAGATGGATTTGTGAGGCGGTCATCGCTTGAAAAAGTAGTCTCCGAGCGGACCGCTGCCCTGTTCATCACCAACCCCGAGGACACAGGGATCTTCAATCCCCACATCCGGCAGTTCACCGATCTGGTGCACGCCGCGGGCGGACTGTGCGGCTACGATCAGGCAAACGCCAACGGTATCCTCGGGATCACCCGTGCCAAGGAGGCCGGGTTTGATATGTCTTTCTTCAACCTGCACAAGACGTTCTCCTCTCCGCACGGCTGCGGTGGGCCGGGGAGCGGGGCGATTGGGGTGACCGATGAGCTTGCACCGTTCCTCCCTGTGCCGTTGATCGGCTATGACGAGAAAAACGACAGGTACTTTCTAGACTACGACATTGACCACACAATCGGGAAGGTAAAGGACTACTACGGAGTCATCCCGGCGGTCGTGCGCGCCTACGCATGGATCATGAGCCTGGGAGCGGAGGGACTGCGCCAAGTGGCCCGCGTCGCCGTGCTCAACAACAACTACCTGCTGCACAAGATGCTCAAGATCAAGGGTGTGGATGCCCCCTTTGCCCCGGGGAAACATCGGTTGGAGCAGGTGCGCTACAGTTGGGAAGAATTGGCGAAGGAGACGGGGGTTCAAACCACGGACATCCAGCGTCGCGTTGCCGACTTCGGTGGGCACTACTGGATGAGCCACGAACCGTGGGTCGTTCCTCAACCGGTCACTCTGGAGCCGACCGAGTCTTATTCTAAGATCGAGCTTGATACCTACGTCTCAATCCTCGAACGGATCGCACATGAGGCCTATGAGGATCCGGACCTTGTCAAGGGAGCTCCCTACAACAGCACAATCGACAAGATGGACGATCACTCCTACCTGGATGACCCAGAGAAGTGGGCAATCACTTGGCGGGGGTATCAGAAGAAGTACTCGCGATACTTCGAGCCCAAGGTGGATGATCCCGAGAAGGGCTGAAGCGTACGGTCAGGGTCGCGTCTTGGAAAGCGTCGTCAAAAGCCGGAGGTGTGTAGTTGGTGAAAGTCCGATACAGGGAAGGATTAGCGATCCACCCTGACCCCGAGTCATGCGCCGGTGTCCGCAAGGGCACGGGCGAAGCGTTGACAGGGGCAGATGTGAGCCGGGTATTGAGCCGTGAAATTGACCCTAACACTTCAGGGTGCCTCCGTTATCAAGACAGGCGAGGGGCAACATCGAGTGTACCGCTAAATCGCGAGGTACATTCGAACCCTGCGCGGTCGGAGACCCCGTGCGCGCATTTAAGCACACCTCACGGAAGACGGGAGATCCCATGGTTGACCAAGGTGGATGGCACAGTGGTCCGCACCATGAATCCTAAGGGAACACGATGGTGATGAACGGCCATGGGAAGTCGGACGACTCCGTAGTACCAATGAAGCTTCCGAATAAGGGCGATGGTGCGCCATCATCCGCGGAGGGAGCAGAGGGAAGGGAGTCGGCCAAGGGGAATCCGGTTCAGCAAAACAGGGTCCGCACTCAGTGGTGGGATGCCCTGCAACATGCACTGGAACGGATACGGCAGGCAGCGAAGAGGGACAGGAAGACGCGGTTTACCGCACTTTGGCACCACGTGTACAGAGTCGATTGCCTACGCAAGGCATTCCTCAGCTTAAAGAGAGAGAGTGCAGCAGGGGTAGACGGCGTAACGTGGAGGCAGTACGCAGAGGGTTTGGAGGAAAGACTCACCGACCTGTCAGCGAGACTGCAGCGAGGTGCATATCGAGCAAGGCCGGTCAAACGGGCTTACGTCCCCAAGAGGGACGGAAAACAGAGGCCAATCGGTGTCACCGTACTGGAGGACAAGATCGTCCAGAAGGCGACAGTCGAGGTGCTAAATGCAGTCTATGAGACTGACTTTCTCGGATTTTCCTATGGGTCTCGACCAGGGCGCAACGCGCACAATGCGTTGGATGCGTTGTCGGTAGGGATCATGAGGAGAAAGGTGAACTGGGTGCTCGATGCAGACATACGTGGTTTCTTTGATGTCATCGACCACGAATGGCTGGTGGAATTTGTCGAGCACCGGATTGCGGACAAGCGCGTCGTGCGTCATATCAAGAAGTGGTTAAATGCCGGCGTGTTAGAGGACGGGAAGCGAACATACGAACAGACAGGGACGCCGCAGGGGGGAAGTATCAGCCCACTGCTGGCGAACATCTATCTCCACTATGTGTTCGACCAGTGGTTCCAACAGTGGCGTAAGCGTGAAGCACGAGGAGATGTCATCGTCGTGCGTTACGTTGACGATATCGTTGTTGGTTTCCAGTATCGGGATGATGCCGAGCGGTTCCTGGAAGAGCTTCGGGAGCGTTTTCAGAAGTTCAACCTTGAGCTGCACCCTGAGAAGACACGTCTGATCGAGTTCGGCCGCTTTGCAGCGACGAACCGGAGACGGCGTGGAGAGGGTAAACCAGAGACGTTCGACTTCCTTGGATTGACGCACATTTGCGGCAAGACCAAGAGAGGGAAGTTTCGGGTGATTCGGCAGACGATGGTACAGAGGCTGCGTGCGAAGCTGAAAGAACTGAAGGTAGAGCTTAGGCGACGCATGCACTTTCCCGTTCCAGAAGTGGGTCGATGGCTAAAATCGGTCCTGAGGGGACACTACCAGTATTATGGTGTACCTGGCAACAAGTATGCGTTGAACCAGATCCGTCATCAGGTAGCCCGACTTTGGTATCGCGTGCTGTTACGGCGCAGCCAGAGGAAGTGGCTAAACTGGGAGCGAATGAAACGGCTCATCGAGCGCTGGTTGCCATATCCGCGAATCGTGCATCCTTACCCCGATCGTCGTCTACGCGTCAGTACCTGAGGCAGGAGCCCGGTGCGGTAGTTCCGCACGCCGGGATCTGTGCGGGGGGTGCCGAGCAATCGGCATTCCTACCGCGACTATTTTGTATTCCCGCTTTCAACGATCTTAATACGATTTGGCTGATAATGTGCCCGGCAACTGCGGCGTGCTGGTAAAAAGACTAGCGCGTTAAGCTCCGCCCTTTTTCACGCAAAAGACAAGACACGGTCCTAAAGCACGCAATGGATGAAGACGGTTTTACTTTTCAAGTGACCGATGGAGTATTAACAAGTGATCCTCCACAGTAACGCTGGTAGTGGTAGACAACTCCATCGGTGTTAGCCTAATCCAAGGATGTTAGATCAAGGATTTGATATGGATTGACAACCACTGGGGGGTGCGTAGTATGATGGAAAGGAGCGAAGGGGGGATAGCTGGGAGCGATTACTATGAACAGTGTGCGGGGTATAAAGATGCTGTGGAGTGCAGTGGCAGGATTGATTGCAGTGCTGATTGTGTTTGCTTTGTCAGGGATTGTTGGGTTTGGCCAAGAGGGAGATGACAAAGCCTTGAGCTTCTTGGACGCGCCCGGATCACCGATTGAGGTGGAAGGTGCTTGGTCAGCGGTGATCGGGAACTTTAACGAGGATGGCCACGCCGATATTGCCGTGCTTTGTCCCTTTTTCTACTCTCCTGAGCACACGTATATAGAAGAAGGCGGAACTGCTGCGGTCGGGATTCTGCTCGGAAACGGCGACGGGACCTTCAAGAGTCCGACCTACTTCCCGGTGGGGGATAGCTCGTACGATCCGATTTGGATCGCGGCAGGGGACTTCAATGAGGATGGAAACCTGGATGTAGCGGTTGCCTGCTGGGATGAGGTTTCAATCCTTCTCGGTGATGGAAGTGGCGGCTTCGGGAAAGACAGGCCGATTAAGCTTCCACCTGAATCCGTGAAGGGTGGGAAGAGTCACCCGTTTAGGGCTCATTTCACGCATCTT
>Ga0209121_10001763_pt1 | contig 22635 bp, 24 predicted proteins | sample Cruoilmetagenom3_FD_187292 | JGI IMG/M metagenome (GOLD analysis project Ga0209121, IMG submission 187292) | Oil polluted marine microbial communities from Coal Oil Point, Santa Barbara, California, USA - Sample 3 (SPAdes) (version 2) | ecosystem: Environmental > Aquatic > Marine > Oil seeps ... | reverse complement strand
TGCGTCGTCCAGAAATGCTTGAGCGCTTACGTTTTCGTTCTCGTGTTACGTCAAACATGCGCCATTATCTAGAAAAAAATGGTTTTTTGGATATCGAAACACCTATTTTGACCCGAGAAACGCCAGAAGGTGCGCGAGACTATTTGGTGCCTAGCCGAACTCACAACGGCCAGTTTTTCGCCCTGCCTCAGTCACCGCAATTGTTCAAACAGTTACTGATGGTTTCCGGTGTAGATCGTTACTACCAAATTGCCAAATGCTTTCGAGATGAAGACTTGAGAGCAGACCGACAGCCAGAATTCACGCAGGTCGATATCGAAGCTTCGTTTATTGATGAAGAATTTATTATCGCCCTTGCAGAAGGCATGATGGTTGATCTGTTTAAGGATGTTCTAGACGTAGATCTCGGCACCTTTCCCCGAATGACTTACGCGGAAGCCATGACGCGTTTTGGTAGCGATAAGCCTGATTTACGTATTCCGCTTGAATTGGTGGACGTTAGCGACCTAATGCAAACCGTAGATTTTAAAGTTTTTTCCGGGCCTGCCAATGATAAAGATGGCCGCGTGGCAGCTTTGCGCCTACCCAAAGGGGGCGAGCTAAGCCGTAAGCACATTGATGAATATACTAAATTTGTCGGTATCTACGGTGCGAGAGGCCTGGCTTACATCAAAGTAAATGATCGAGAGCAGGGCAAAGAGGGTTTGCAGTCTCCGATTCTTAAGTTCCTACCTGATGAAGTGGTAGAAGAAATATTAAGTCGAGTGGCGGCTGAAAGTGGTGATATTGTTTTCTTCGGCGCGGATAAAACAAAAGTTGTGAACGAAGCGCTTGGCGCTTTACGGGTGAAATTGGGCGAAGATCGCCAGTTGTATACTCAAGCGTGGGCACCTCTTTGGGTTGTGGACTTTCCCATGTTTGAAGAAACAGATAGTGGTCAATGGACACCCCTTCACCACCCCTTCACTCGACCATCCTGCAGCATCGAAGAGCTGGAGGCGAATCCAGGCGAAGCACTTTCCTGTGCTTGGGATATCGTATTGAATGGCACAGAGTTAGGCGGCGGCTCCATTCGTATTCACGAAACAGAGATGCAACAACAGGTATTCAAAATTCTCGGAATCGGTGAAGAGGAAGCGCGCGAAAAATTCAGCTTCCTCCTCGATGCTCTGCAATTTGGCTGCCCACCTCACGGCGGCTTGGCATTTGGCCTCGACCGTTTAGTGATGTTGATGACCGGCGCTCAGACTATTCGCGATGTTATTGCCTTTCCAAAAACGCAAACTGCGGCTTGTATGCTGACTAATGCGCCATCGGCAGTTGCCAGTGAAAAATTACGTGATGTGGGAATCCGCTTGCGACAAAAAGTAACGGAGCAGAGCGCGGACGCAGAGCAGTAAAAACAATACAGAAAGCGTGGCGACCAGGTTAGCTTGATAGAAAAAGAGACTCATTATGGCAGGACACAGTAAATGGGCGAATATCCGCCACCGCAAAGCGGGGCAGGATGCAAAGCGCGGAAAAATATTCACTAAATTAATCAGGGAAATCACCATTGCTGCGCGAATGGGCGGGCCCGAAGTGGCGAATAACCCTCGTTTGCGCGCTGTGGTGGATAAATCTCTTACTGCCAATATGACCCGAGACACCATTGAGCGGGCCATTAAGCGCGGCGCTGGTGAAGATGGCGATAAAAACCTCGACGAATTAAGCTATGAGGGGTATGGCCCGGGTGGTGCAGCTGTATTGGTGGAAACCATGACAGATAACGTCAACCGCACCGTTGGTGAAGTGCGTCATGCTTTTAGCAAGGCAGGCGGTAACCTCGGCACCAATGGCTCCGTTGCTTATATGTTCACACGAAGAGGTGAAATTGCTTTTCCTGCAGGCCTTGATGAAGAGGCTTTAATGGAGCAGGCACTTGAGCTGGGTGCTGAAGATGTTCTAAGCAATGATGATGGTAGCATTGATGTCATTACAGCGTTTGAAACGTTTGGCAGTATTCTTGACGGTTTAAAAGACGCCGGTTTTATCCCCGCGGGTGCAGAAGTGACTATGGCTGCAGAAAACTTGATGGACATGGATGTGGAAATGGCCGAGAAAGTCATGCGTCTTATCGATGCCCTTGAAGACCTCGATGATGTGCAAAATGTTTATTCTAATGCTAACTTTACTGCAGAACTTATGGAGCAGCTTGCGGGATAAGCTTCCAGCTTACCGCACACTGTTCGTATCTTTTCATTCTGACAAAGGATTGTAGCGGGAAACGTAAACCGTACCAGCAAGCCTTTGACTCACTACGCCAGGAATTGCCATGTCCCTGATATTAGGGATTGATCCAGGGTCGCGCTGTACCGGGTTTGGGCTCATTCAATTTCAGCGCGGGCAATCCCGTTATGTGAATAGCGGTTGCATCCGCACCACGGGGAATGATTTCCCGCAACGCCTGCAGCAAATATTTGAAGACCTGAGTGAAATCGTCAAAGAATATCAGCCCGATGAAGCGGCTATTGAGCAGGTGTTTTTAGGCAAAAATGCTGGTTCAGCATTTAAGCTGGGGCAGGCGCGCGGTGTTGCTATTGTTGCGGCCTCCAGTCAATCCATTCCCGTTTCTGAATATTCGGCTCGCCAGGTTAAACAAGCCGTGGTGGGCAAGGGCAGTGCTGATAAATCTCAGGTTCAACACATGGTTTGTCACTTGTTAAAACTGGAAACCACTCCACCAGAAGATGCCGCAGACGGCTTAGCTATCGCACTGTGTCACGCCCATATGAACCGAGGCCTGGTCGCACTGGTGGGTGCGCAAAATTTTCGTCGTGGGCGTGCAAGATGAGTAATAAAAGATGATCGGTTTTTTACGTGGTCTAATTGTTGAGAAGCAGCCTCCCTTGCTGCTACTAGAGGTGAATGGCGTGGGCTACGAAGTGAATGCGCCTATGTGTACCTTCTATCGCTTACCAAAACTTGGGGAGCAAGCCCTGTTGTACACCCATTTTGTGGTGCGCGAGGATGCCCATACGCTATTTGGCTTTGCCAATAAAAAGGAGCGCGAACTTTTTCGTACTTTAATAAAAATAAATGGTGTTGGTCCAAAAATGGCGTTAGCGATTCTTTCCGGCATGGAAGTGGATGCATTTGTACTATGTGTCCAACATGGCGATGCAGCGACATTGACTAAATTACCCGGCGTGGGGAAAAAAACTGCTGAACGCCTCGTGGTGGAAATGCGCGATAAATTTAAGGACTGGGGTCTTAGTAAGGCCGAAGGTAGCGGCGAAGGAATGATAGGGGCTGATCAGGTTGAACTATCGCCCAATGAATATATCCAAGAAGCGGAAGACGCACTGGTGGCCCTTGGCTACAAAGCTGCAGAAGCAAGTCGTATGGTGGCAAAGGTAAAAGGACAGGGCGATAACAGTGAAGCCTTGATTCGTTTGGCATTAAAAGGAATGGTGGGATAGGGCTCTGTTGCTTTATAAGGAAATTGACGGTTTGTCGTTTGTAAATTTGAGGTTAATGGAATGATTGAGACAGATCGGATTATCTCCTCTGCATCAAAAGAAAACGAAAAGCAGTTTGATCGGGCAATTCGTCCTACCGCCTTGCAGGAATATATCGGCCAGCCCGTCGTGCGCGAGCAAATGGAGATTTTTATTACCGCCGCCAGAAACCGGCAGGAGCCTCTTGATCATACCCTTATTTTTGGCCCTCCAGGTTTAGGCAAAACCACGCTCGCAAACATTATTGCCACTGAAATGAACAGCCAAATCAAGTCTACCTCTGGGCCGGTATTGGAAAAAGCGGGCGACTTGGCTGCGCAACTCACGAACCTTGAAGAAGGTGATGTGCTGTTTGTGGATGAAATTCATCGTTTAAACCCTTCCGTTGAAGAGATTCTCTATCCGGCCATGGAAGACTTTCAGCTAGATATCGTTATTGGCGAAGGACCTGCTGCCCGCTCCATAAAGCTTGATTTGCCTCCCTTTACCTTAGTGGGCGCTACTACGCGAGCGGGTTTGTTGACGTCGCCTTTGCGTGATCGATTCGGTATTGTGCAGCGGCTGGAGTTTTACAGTACTGATGATCTTTCCACCATATTGCAGCGCTCCGCAGGTATTATGGGCGTGCAGATGGATGCTAGCGGCGCGCTAGAAATTGCACGGAGGTCACGAGGCACGCCACGTATCGCGAATAGGCTGTTGAGACGAGTCAGGGATTTTGCTGAAGTGAAAGCCGATGGTTTGATTACCCTAGGTGTAGCGCGTCAAGCACTGGATATGCTGGCTGTGGATCAGTGTGGGCTGGATAATATGGATAGACGTTTTTTACTATGCATGATAGAAAAATTTTCTGGTGGCCCAGTGGGTATCAGCAGTATATCCGCAGCAATTAGTGAGGAGGTGGGGACACTGGAAGATGTGGTAGAACCCTACCTGATTCAGCAAGGTTTTTTGATGCGTTCTGCAAGAGGGCGAATTGTGACCCCCCACGCGTATTTACATTTTGGCTTGGCGGCCAAAGAATCCGTTCAGACTCTATTCACCGATGAAGGTCAGAATCAGCGTGATAGCTAAAATTGAACGGAACCCCTCCTCAAATAAGTGTACTTTCAGTTTTTTAGATCGGAGAATTTTTTTGTGAAAACGGATATGTCCCTTATCCACCTTATTAGCAATGCCAGTGTTTTGGTGCAGTTGGTAATGGTGTTGTTGTTACTGGTGTCCTTTGTTTCCTGGGTTATTATATTCCAGCGTTTTTCTGTTTTATCCAAGGCGCAGAAACACATTCGCTCCTTTGAGGAAGAGTTTTGGTCCGGGGTAGATTTGGGCCGCTTATATGTACGTGTTAACTCAAACTCTACAGTCGAAAGCGGGCAGGAAAATATTTTCCGCGCGGGGTTTAAAGAGTTTGCTCGCTTGCGCCAACATTCCCAGGCAGATGCCGACGCCGTTATGGAGGGTACTCAGCGTGCAATGCGGGTAACTTTGTCGCGAGAACAAGAGCGTTTGGAAAAAAGTCTATCGTTTCTGGCAACGGTGGGTTCCACAAGCCCGTATGTCGGCCTATTTGGCACGGTGTGGGGGATTATGAATTCTTTCCGCTCCCTGGCTGAAATGAATCAGGCAACATTGGCGGTAGTCGCTCCTGGTATTGCAGAAGCATTAATTGCTACGGCCATGGGGCTGTTTGCAGCGATTCCAGCGGTGGTTGCCTATAACCGCTATGCCGCGCAAGTAGAGTCAATTCTTAACAGTTACTATACCTTTTCGGATGAGTTCTCGAGCATTTTGCACCGTAAGGCCCATGCTCCAGCTGATCCCGCCAATGCCTCCAGCACTCCGGCGCCAACGCAAGCTTAACAGGGAGGGGTAATTGTGGAACCAATGAAGCGAGGTTCAGGTCGGAAGCCCATGTCCGACATCAACGTTGTTCCCTATATTGATGTCATGCTTGTCTTGTTGATTGTATTTATGGTGACGGCGCCTATGTTAACCCAGGGCATAAAGGTAGAACTACCGCAGGCCGTCACTGACCCAATAGATCTAAAAGACCAGGAGCCTCTGGTGGTAACGGTAAAAAAAACCGGGGAATACTTTGTCGAGCTGGGTGATACGCGTGACGAAGCGCTGGGCCTTCAAGCCGTCAGTGATATGGTCGCTACGATTCTTAAAAATAAACCGAAAACTCCGGTACTGGTGAATGGGGATAGCCAGGTGATGTATGGCTCTGTCATTAAACTTATGGCCGCCCTGCAGCAGTCGGGTGTGGCTGATGTAGGTTTAATTACCGACCTGCCTCAATAAGGGAATGATGTGTCGGAGCGATCCTTGAAAAATTCCCTTAGTCCTTTTTTTAAAGCTGCGCTTTTGCATGCTTTTGTAATTGTACTGCTTGTTTATAGCTGGACGGCGCCACAAGAGCCTCTTGTTAAGCCAAAATTCAACACCATTCAAGCGTCTTTAGTCGCGCCTCCGAAACCTGCTGCCGTAGCCCCGAAACCAAATGTAGACAAGAAAAGGCAGCAAGAAGCTAAGAAAAGGAAAGCGCAGGAAAAAGAAAAACAAAAAAAACTTCAGGAAAAAAAACGCCAGCAGAAGCTCGCAAAAGAAAAAGCAGAAAAGACGCGCAGGCTCGCAAAGGAAGAAAAACGGCGTAAGGAACAAGAGGCCAAAAAACAGTTAGAAAAAGAACGTAAAGCAGCGAAAGAAAAAAAACGTAAAGCGGATCAAAAAGCAGAACTGGAAAGTATGCGCAAGAAGGAGGCGGAGAGGCTCTCCGAGCTGGAAAAATTGCGCGCCCAGGAAACACAACGCCTGGAAAGCTTGGAGTATTCAGAAGAACAAAAAATCATCAGTCAGTACCGCGTCGCGATTCAGCAGCAAGTACAACGGACGTGGTCGAGGCCGCCCAGCGCACGTAAAGGCATGCAGTCGGTTTTGAAAATAGCCATGATCCCTGGCGGAGAGGTTGTTTCTGTCTCGGTAGTGGAAAGCAGTGGCAATGCAGCATTTGATCGCTCCGTCGAGCAAGCCGTGCGTCGAGCCGGAATTTTGCCAGTTCCGCCTGATGCGGCTATTTTTGATCGACACTTTAGAATAATAGAATTGATATTCAGACCTGAGGATTTGTAGCAGTGTATTTACCTAAAATGATGATGGCGCTTTTCCTGATGCAAGTGAGTGTTTTTGCTCAGGCGCAGCTTCGCATTGAAATTACCCAAGGTGGAGATGACCCTACACCTATCGCGATAGTGCCGTTTAACTGGAGCGGAGCAGGTCTTCTTAAAGAAGATGTGGCCAATGTAGTGGCCGCTGATATGGGGCGCAGCGGTCAATTCAGGCCGTTGGAGCGTGCTGATATGCTCAGCCAGCCGCGCTCCAGCAAGGAAGTGTTTTATCGAGACTGGCGTGTGCTAGGTGTGGATTACCTGGTGGTTGGCCGCATTGACTCCGTTAATCTGGCATCTGTTCAGACCTCATCGCCAGCAAGTTATGGGCTTAGCTATGAGCTAATGGATGTGCGCGCCCAAAAGCCCATAGCAAGCTGGAAAATTGCCGAGGTGAAAGATTTGCGTGCCGCAGCACATCATATTAGCGATACCATCTATCAAAAGCTGACGGGCTTGCGGGGTATTTTTTCCACCAAACTGATGTATGTGTCGGTTGTGCAGCAAGGAAGTGGGGAAAAGGTATACAAGCTAGAGGTGGCGGATGCAGATGGGCAGAGGCCGCGCACTTTACTGGAATCGTCCGAACCAATTATGTCTCCGGTATGGTCTCCTGATGGAAAACGAGTTGCTTACGTTTCTTTTGCGGGTGGCCGCCCCGCTATTTATATTCAAAATCGTTTTACGGGCAAGCGCATTAAACTCACTGGCTTTCCTGGAATAAATGGTGCGCCAGACTGGTCGCCGGATGGTCAGAAAATGGCAATGGTTCTTTCCAAGGACGGCAATCCAGAAATTTATATTATGGATATGAAGACGCGGGCGCTGCGTCGATTAACACACCACTACGCAATCGATACGGAGCCACGATGGACAAAGGACGGTGCGGCTTTGGTATTTACTTCAAACCGGGGTGGCTCTCCACAGATCTATAAAGTGGATGCGCTGAGCGGCAGAGTGGTGCGTTTAACATTTCGGGGAAGCTATAATGCCAGAGCGCAAACATCACCGGATGGACATGACTTAGTCATGGTGCATAGAGAGAACGGGCAGTTTCATATTAGTGTGCAGAACTTGCAGCGAGACCTGTTTGCAAATCTAACCAAAACAAGCCTGGACGAATCACCGAGTATTTCGCCCAATGGCAGCATGGTTATCTATGCCACGCAGCACAAAAATATGGGGGTGTTGGGTGCCGTGGCGATAAATGGCAGCATCAAATATCTGCTGCCAGCACGTCACGGGGAGGTGAGGGAGCCGGTATGGTCGCCCTATTTGAATTAAGTGAAAGTTTTCCATCTGTCGCGTTTAATTGTAGGGGAATTCAGAACATTGCGCTAAACTGTACTAAAGTTGTGTGAAATGTATCAGGGTATTTTTTTTGTCGTTTATTTAGAGTTAGCGCATAAGAAAATACTGTACGGCTAAGGGTTTTATTTAGGTTTAAAATAACGGAGTGAAATATGAAAAAAATGACGAGCAATGCTAAGTTTCTGGCGGCTTTAGTTCTGGGCGCTACATTGGCGGGTTGTCAAAGCCAGCCTACAGAAGAGGCGGTTGATACGGCGGCAGCGGAAGTGATTGAAAGTGGCACGCACGAAGTTTCAGGAATGACAGACTCTGCGGTTAAATCTCAAGAAGAGTTGGCGGCTGAGGCAGCGCAAGCATTGTTAGCCATGACGGTATTTTACTTCGATTTTGATCAGGCAATCGTAAAAACGGACGCCTATGACGTACTGCAAGCCCATGCCACCTTCCTAAGCACTAACCCTGCTGCTGCAATTCGGCTTGAAGGTCATGCCGATGAGCGAGGCACTCGGGAATACAATATCGCATTGGGTGAGCGCCGTGCCAAAGCTGTAGAAAAGTTCTTACTGGTGAACGGTGTTTCTGCCGATCAAATTGAAACCGTAAGCTACGGTGAAGAACGCCCAGTAGAGGGTGGTCATGATGAAGGTTCATGGGCGAAAAACCGCCGCGTTGAACTGGTTTATAAGTAAACGTTTGACTTGGTAGGCTGGGCTTGTCCCGGCCTTGCTGCTGAAGTGGGTCGCAATGGCCCCTTCTTTATTTGAATTTTTATAACAATCTCGGTCACTGAGTTTGGTCAGCACTGGGTATCTCTCAGATTGTCTTGGATTAAGGATATGGGACGGTGCCAGCTTTGTTTTTGTTAATTCCATCTGATTTTTGTCGTGCGCTTTTATCGAAGTCGCTTTGTATTTCTGTTGCGTTTGGATTTCTGTGTGCGGGTTCGTTTGCCTCAGCAGACGCGGTGTTGGTGGTTTCTGATAAGAAGGGGGAGTCTAATGTGCTTGTCTCTCGACCATTTAATGGCAAGGCCGGACAAGCTGCAAGTGTAGCGAATAAAAGCCAGGCTTCAGCGCAATGGGCACTGATAAATCAAATTGAACAGTTGCAGCAGGAAGTTCAGCAGCTACGTGGTGTTGTAGAAGAGCAGGCCTATATGCTGGAGCAATTTAAAAAAAGCTCCCGAGATCGTTATCTCGATCTTGATAGGCGAATCAGCCAACTTAGTGCGGCGCCGAGTAAGTCGAGCGCCAAGGTTTCAATAAGTGATAAAGATGCAGCCCCTCCTGTAAAAGCAAGCAAGGGCGAAAAAGTGATTTACCAACAAGCGCAAAAGAATATCAAGGCCAAACGATTTCCCAAGGCCATCTTGCTCTTAAATCAACTGCTTTCGGAGTACCCTGATGGTGCTTATGTGTCGAATGCGTATTACTGGCTGGGAGAGGTGAATTTGGCCCTGCCGACGCCAAACTATCAAGATGCGGAGATCTACTTTTTAAAATTGTTACAGCGCGATGCAAAACATAGAAAAGCGCCTGCCGCACTTTTTAAACTGGGCAAGCTCTATGACCTAACGGGTCAGGCGGCACTGGCAGAAAAATACCTAGGGCGTGTTTTACAGCAATACCCCCAAAGTGGCGCGGCGAGCTTGGCGCGCAAATATCTTGATACAATGGGTTCGCGCTAGTCTTAGTTTCTGTGTGAAACCGACTATCCCGTTTTAGGGCCTCGCTTGTTATAATCGACATCTTGTATTTATTCTGGCGAAACCTGTGCTGAACTCCCTTCGAATTACTGAAATATTCCTCTCCCTGCAAGGTGAAAGCCGTTCCGTCGGTTTTCCAACGGTCTTTGTGCGGCTTACCGGCTGCCCCTTGCGATGCACCTACTGTGATAGCGCCTATGCCTTTAATGGCGGGGAGATGATGGCCATTGATACAATACTGGAGGAGGTGGCACAAAGCGGGGTTGAGCATGTCTGTGTAACGGGGGGCGAGCCGCTGGCTCAAAAAGCCTGCCTGGGCTTGCTGCAGGATTTATGTGATAAGGGCTACACTGTGTCCTTGGAAACGAGTGGCGCATTGGATATCAGCGAGGTTGATCCGCGTGTAATAAAGGTTGTGGATCTTAAAACGCCTTCTTCGGGGGAGGAGCCAAAAAACCTTTACACAAACATTGAGCACTTGAGTGAAAACGATCAGGTGAAATTTGTAATTGCAAATCGCCTCGACTATCTGTGGGCAAAAGAAGTGCTGCAGAAGCAATTACGGAATACTCTCGCAGAAATACTCTTTTCGCCATCTTTCGAAGAAATTAAACCTCGCCAGCTCGCTGATTGGATTATTCAGGATAAGCTGGCCGTCCGCTTTCAGCTGCAATTGCATAAATTACTTTGGGGTGATGAGCCTGGGCGATAGTCTGCATCGCAAACAAATATTTTCTAGCAAGGCGTTCAAATATGATTGAAAAGGCAGTGGTGCTGCTCTCCGGCGGCCTTGATTCTACAACGTGTCTGGCTGTTGCAAAACAGAAGGGCTATGAGTGTTATGGGCTAAGTTTTGACTACGGGCAGCGACATCGTGCCGAGCTCAAGGCTGCAGAGAATACAGCTCAGCGCATTGGCGTGCGTGACTACAAAGTGATGCCTATCAACCTGCGCGCTTTTGGCGGCTCAGCGCTTACTGACGATAATATTCAGGTACCTGAGGCTGAGCAGTCTTGCGAGGCAGAGAGCGGCATCCCTGTTACCTATGTGCCTGCCCGTAATACTATATTTCTGGCTATAGCGCTTGGTTGGGCGGAAGTGCTTGATGCGCAGCATATCTTTATCGGAGTGAATGCAGTGGACTATTCGGGGTATCCCGATTGTCGCCCTGAGTTTATTGATGCATTTCAGACTATGGCAAGCTTGGCGACGAAAGCAGGCATTGAAGGCCATGGGCCGGTTTTTCATACGCCACTTATTGATCTTAGTAAGGGGGATATTATTAAGCTTGGTTTGGGTCTGGGTGTTGATTACAGTTTGACAACGTCTTGCTACCAGGCCGATGAAGAAGGCAGGGCCTGCGGTCTCTGTGATAGCTGCCGCTTGCGACGCAGGGGGTTTGAGGAGGCGGGTATTGCCGATCCGACGCTCTATAAATCATAGCGTTACTGGCGGGTCAGTCTAGAGGCATCATTGCAAAATAGTTTGATCTCAGGCTTGCAAATATTATGAGATGGAGTATTATATGCCCTCCTTCGAGAGGGGCCGTTAGCTCAGTCGGTAGAGCAGTTGGCTTTTAACCAATTGGTCGATGGTTCGAATCCATCACGGCCCACCATATTCCCCTCTGCTAGTATTCCTTTTCCACTCTTTCTTCAGGTGTCTTATTCAGTCCTGAATAACCATGCCTCTCTGCCCACCCCTGTTCGTATTCGATAACGTTTGAAATCAAGAAGGGCAAAAACCCTTTTCTTTTGCTGCCATTAAAAGGCTAGCCTGTGATTTCATAGCGGTGTAAAGAGTTTAATTAGCCAAGCAGTTACACGATGCTTAAAGGTAATGTCTTCAACTTTACAGCGTGGATCAGTATTTTGTAGAGCCAATATGGCCAAATCGTTGATTGGCAGGGCTTCACAGCCGTGTCCGGACCCGCAAATCATATCCCATTTGGCTTCTGCCGCGACGTGGCAGGCAAAACAGTTGCCATCAAACCTATTCTTCACATCTTGAAAACCACGCTTTCGGATGGTGGTGCCATTTTTGTCAACGTCGAGCTCAAAAAATTCCCAATCCTTTGTTATGGGGTTAAAACCTGCCTCATGCTTTACCATGGCTTCATTGGGGAATAGTTGAACTACGGAGCCCGGAGGATAGGTTCCGCCGGTTTTCGAGTTTGCTACGGCAAGTGTGCTTTCTAGGTCTCCAGAGATATTATCGACGTAAACGCGACCGGCTAGAGTCATTTCCTTGATGCATCGGAATGACTCACCTGATATTTCCACAGGTGCGATTTTTTGTTCCGCGAAACAATAGGTGGTGGTCATAAAAAAACAGAGTGCGGTATGGAATGTTAGCTGTCCTGTTATTTTGCGAGTGAAAGGCATAATAATTTCTCTCAATACTATATAAATCGAACTCTCTCGTTTAATACTATCAATGCGTGTCCTGTACTTCGCTGGTATATTTCATACCTGTTTTGTGCCACGTGATAGTTAGCTGAGTGCGCGATATTTAGAGGGCTGAAGAAGTGACTTAGCTTTTAGCTTATTTGCAATTGCGAGGAGTAGTGGGAGCTGAATTGCCCAAGACACTGCAATGATTAGAAGTGTTGTGTACTGGGGAAATACAAAATTAATGGCACCTAGGTTTGCCCCCGCCAGATAGTTGAATGGGCCAAACACGAAAGCTAAAAAGCTGGCTAGGCCGTAACGCCCCTTTAGCCAGTTCAATGAAATCTCCAGCGCGGCAGCAAAGCCATACCATATTGCGTAAAGGTAGGTAGGTGTCCAGCTTTCCATTGTGGTGGGGAAGGATATTATGCCAAGCTGAGCAAGTATGCCGTCGGCTGTTGCACCGAAAGTACCAACAACAAGAATTCTAAATAATGCCGATTGCTTGTCATTGAGCTGGGAAAGTGTAAAGAGTATATATAGCCCCATCCATATTTCTCCAACATAGAGGAGTCCAAAGGAAGGGCTGAGTACACAGAGAAACCATCCGACCTGAAAGCCGCCAAGATTCAGTAATTTATTTAGCATGTTAGCCTTGTATTTTTCTGATTAGTTGTAAACCTACATTACGTGAAATCTGATTTGGCAGTTGAAGCTCAGTGGATTATAGATTAGCTAAGTCCGGTAGCTGGCAGTAAGGCTTGTTATAGACTAAGTGGGAGCACCCTATGCTTCGTTCGAGAAAGCCCCCTTCGCAGTAACAGAAATAGTACTCCCACATCCTTACGAAAGTATCAGAAAAACCCTGTTCTTTAACTTCATTTCTCTTTGAAAGAAATGTCTCGCGCCACCGTTCTAGTGTTTTGGCATAACTGATACCGATTTCTTGCATGTGAACGAGTCGCATATCTGTATGCTGTGTTATTCCATTTTGAATGGCTGTGTTGGAAGGAAGACTGCCACCAGGAAAAATATAGCGCTGGATAAAATCGACTTCATTTTTTGCCTCTTCGTAGCGTTGTTCGTTGATAGTAATGGCTTGTATCAGCATGCGGCCATTGTCCTCAAGAAGTTCGCTGCATTTTTTAAAGAACTGCTTATAGTACTGGTGGCCGACCGCTTCAATCATTTCAATCGAGACCAGTTTGGTATAACGCCCTTCTAAATCTCTGTAGTCCTCTTGCAGTAGGGTGATCCTATCTTCTAGATTTAAAGATGCGATCTTTTCCTTGGCGAAGTCATGTTGTTGCTGCGATATGGTTGTCGTGGTAACGCGGCAGCCATAGTGTTGCGCTGCATGAATTGCAAACCCGCCCCAGCCAGTGCCAATTTCGATGACATGGTCATTTTCATTTAGCTGAAGTTTTTGGCAAATAAGATCTAACTTTGCTGTAGATGCGTCTAAAAGGCTGTCACTGTCTGAGCGAAATAGAGCAGATGAATACATCATGGTGTCATCTAAAAATAACTTATAGAAGTCATTGCCAAGGTCGTAGTGTGCAGCGATGTTTCGTTTACTACCATGTTTGTTATTACGACGGATCAAATGGATAAATTTATGTAAGTACCCTCCGATTTTCGAAAAACCGCCCTCCATATTTTCCAGTACATGCTGGTTGCGAACCAGTATACGTACGAGAGTGGTTAGGTCCGATGATGTCCAGTGCCTATCCATGAAGGCTTCCGCCGCACCAATACTGCCGCCTAAAACAATTTGGGAGTATGCCTCTAGATTGTGTACACGTAGCTCTACTCTTAATTCCTGGTCATTTGTATCCCCAAATACAAAGGAGTCAAATTGATCAGTGAGGCATAAGCAACCAACGGTGAAATGGTTAAAATTTCCAAGTACCGCGTTACGGCAGCCGCGTTGTATGAAGGAGGTAGATGTTGAAATATTTTCGCTTGCATGGCTGCTTGTATTGTCGTGAGATGTTTTTTCCAATTTTCTATTCCTTCTTAATGATGATCGTAGACTTCTGCGCCTTTCAGTTTTAGTTTTAGCGCCTGCCAGTATATTTTGGTAGTAACTTGTAAAGTCATTAATGGAAATCGTAGAAGTGTCTTTAGTGAAGACGTGGCTGTTAGTTTTTCTTGTTCCATATTCATTTTGGCTACGAGGACAGTTTGCTTTTTGTCTTCTACGAAAATGCTAAGCCCCAGCTCATCATTAGGCTCTGAAATTTGAAAACGATAAGTTAAATCCAGGGGTAAAAATGGTGAAACATGAAACTCTTTTTGTATTTTTAGGTCTTTCTTAATGTTATCTACCGGCAGAACATAACAAAATGTTTCGTTCCAAGGTGTGTTAGAGACTTCTGCAACAACTGCTTCAATGTCTTTCCCATTTTCGTGATAACAGTAGTAGATACTAATAGGATTAAAACAGTGGCCAAAATAACGTAAATGGGTGAGTAGCTTAATGGGCCCATTGATGTTTTTATTTGTACGCACTTTGACGAGTTGTTTAATGCTGTCATAGAGGCTCATATCCTTTTGGCCGTAGTGATCCTCTCTTCTAAATTGCACAGGCCGGAAGGGTTTTGTTGACCAGCCTGGTAAACCTGAAAAACAATTCGGGATCTCTTCCAAATCTAACATCACCATAAATAATGGGTAGGTGAAGCTGTGCTTGAAAGGCATTAGGCGTGTGTGATTAACCCAGCCCTTATACAGACATGCTTCCATTTTTAAAATCACTCTTTATTTGATTTGCTGCGCGTAGGCCGCTGAACACCCCGTCTTCATGAAAGCCCCAGCGCCAATATGCACCGCAATAGTAGGTATTCTGGTGCCCTGATATCTCATGCCACTGACCTTGGGCATGAGTGGCAGAAACAGAAAATACCGGATGGAAATAGTCTATTTCCTTTATGATGGTTTTTTCATCTATCGCGTCCAGTTGGTTAAGTGTTACGGAATATACATGATCACTTTGTATATGCTGTAAAATATTCATATTGTAAGACAAGGTCGCGCCCTTATTGCAATTTTCAGAAATCTGATAGTTCCAGGCGGCCCACGCGCGTTTGTTGTGGGGGAGAACGCTTGTATCGGTATGTAAAACGGCTTTATTTACTTGGTAGGGAATAGACTGGAGAATGGCCTGCTCGCGTGCACTGGGTGTATCAAGTAAACGAAGCGCTTGATCACTGTGGCATGCAAAGACCACCGCGTCGAAGCGTTCATTGTGATTGGCCTTGCTAGAAATGAGCACATGGTCAGTGTGACGTGTGACATTGAGCACAGGGCTGCTTAAACGGATTTTATCGGCATAATTTGCGATTAAGGGCTTTATATAGGCACTTGATCCACCTTCTATCACATACCATTGAGGCTGATCCATTACCGTCAGTAGCCCGTGGTTATGAAAGAATTGGACGAAGAAACGCATCGGCATTTCACGTATTTGACGTGGATCAGATGACCAAATCGCCGCACCCATTGGAATAACATAGCGTTCAATAAAATAATTTGAATAGCCCTTTTTCAGCAGGTACTCCTCCATACTAAGGTCGTATTCAATATCTGATCCTGCTTCGCGGTTAAACTTTATAATATCTTTCAGCATGCCCCAAAATTTTATACTAAATATTTGAGACCTTTCTGCAAAAAGCGCATTAAGAGATGTTCCAGCATAGGCAAATTTTTTATTTTTTTCACTTACGGAAAAGCCCATTGTCGTTGGAATGCGCTTGACTTCAAGCTCATCCAATAAGCTAAAAAAGTGGGGGTAGGTGCGGTCGTTGCAGACGATAAAACCCGTATCAATGCGATGTTCCTGTTGCGTCTCATTCACTATGTGGGTGTGTGTATGACCGCCAATATAATCGTTTGCTTCAAATACGCATACATCGTGCTCGGTGGCTAACTCTTTTGCGGTGACTAGCCCAGATATTCCGCTTCCAATAACGGCGATTTTCATGCTTGTTTCTCCGTATTTCGGACAGTGCGCTTTAATAAAGCGGTGTACCATTCACTGGGTAAAAAAGAAACCAGCTTAATAGGAATGCTAAAACGTTTAGGGAAATGAATTTCTTGTTTATAGTACGCCATTTGGTCTGTAATGGTATCTGCGGCTTCTTCCGCACTTATTTTAAAGGGCATATCAAAATCGTTTTTATCTGTCAGAGGGGTTTTTACAAATCCGGGGCAAATCACGGATACGGATATGTCTAGTGGCAATAGGTTTAACCGAAGTGCTTCAAGCATGTTTTTTATGGCTGCTTTACTTGCACCATAAGCTTCTGCTCGGGGCAGCCCTCTGTAAGCAGCTGTACTACTCATGCCGACTATATGTGGATGCTTCGCTTGTTTTAGATAGGGTAGAGAAGCCTCGATACCGTAGACCATTCCCATAAAATTGGTCTGTATTATTTTTTCAAATACACTGCTATTAAAGTCATGTCTTTCAACGTAAGCGTTTATTCCTGCATTGAGAATGATTGTATCGAGACGACCAAAACGTTTAATTATAGTTTCTATTGCTGCGATATTTTGCTCTTTAATGGAGATGTCTGCTGGTATTGCCATGCAGTTTTGGCCAAGTTCTCTGGATAATTTTTCAAGTTTCTGAGCGTCCCTGGCTGAAATTATAAGCTGTGCGCCGGTGGTAGTAATCTCTCTGGCGAGTGCTTCGCCAATACCCGTTGAGGCGCCGGTTAACCAAATAACACGTTGATTATAGTAGCGCTGCCTAGCTAATTCTTTTTTTGATCCCACGAATGACACTCCCTAGTAGCGGTATATTTTCAAATAGCATATCAGTGGTATCGAAATAGTCGCGATGATGATAGCAGTAGTCCCTAAATTTTAAGTGGGAGCTACCATTTACCATAATCGTTTCCCCTTTATTTAATCGAGGGTGTATGAAATGCATTGTCCAAAAAAGCACGGCTTCTTCATCACAAACAAGTTCGTGTGTGAAATCGAAACGAATACTTTGGACATTACAGTACATGTTTCTAAAGTAGGTTTTTAGTTCGCCTAGGCCATTGACGACGTGCAAGGGGTCTTCAAAATGTATGTCTGGCTCATACATTTTATCGAGGCTATCTAAGGATTCTTTATCAAGATTCTGAAAGTTATCCTTAAATGTGGCCAATTTGTTTTGCAATATTTCAGTCAATTTTTTGCCGCTCTTGAATTGTCGAACCTATGATAATCGATGGTTTGTCAACTAGTTGTTAAAACCCAGTAATGATTTTCTTAACTCGGTGTTAGGCGAGTTTGGAGAGGTCCATATTCCGATGAATGCGAGAGAGAAGTCTTTGGAGTTTATTTCGCCTAGGGGGGTGTCATTCAGCTCAAATGTGCTTTTTCCTTGTGGGTCGATATTCAATGTCAATATATCTCCAGCTTTTACGTCTTTCCATATGCGCTTTAGTTGCTGCACATAGATGGTTTCATTGGTGATGTGTTCTCCCATTTTTTTCCAGATGCGGGTAGTGGCGCTGATAAGTTGGCCAGCTGAAATGTTTTTGTGATACTCGATTGAGAGGCGAACGCTGTAGCCGGGCTCCCAGCCAGCAAAGGAGCTAGCCGTAGGAGTGGTGGGTGGCCCGAAATAGGTGGCTGTGTAAAGATCAAAGCCCCACCAGCTTAAAGTGCCCTGTCCGTATTGTACTGGCTGCTCGACAGCGACCGGCGTGACATTGGCCTGAGCGGTAGCGGGTATGCAAAGACTCGTGCCAGCAAGCCATAAAATAGCTAAGACGTAACGTCGTTTCGTGTTCATGATTCACACTCTTGTTGGAGATGAAGCCCGTTATTTTTACAATCTTAAGAGTAATGGTGTGAAAATTTTGTAATAGCGTAACGAATAAATCTGAAAACAATTTAACAGTTTTTTCACACTTATTTTCTAAGCATTTAACGTTTCTGCTCGTAGGATTCGTTTCCAGGGATGCTGCTCTTTATGTTCTGCGTCTTTGCAGTAAATACGATGAGTTTAAACTTGGGCAAGGAGAAATAATATGAAAAAAAATTTATGTAAGGCTAGTGTGGCATTAATAGGGTCAATCGCCCTGACGGGATGTTTTGATAAGAGCTCACCAGAGGTGAGGGTGCTTCATGCCTCCCCTGATGCGCCGTCTGTAGATGTATCAGTAAACGGAGGTACGGTGCTGAGCGACGTAGCGTACCGTGAGGGCAGTGGCTATCTTAAGATTAATGAAGGCGCGAACGATATTGCTGTTTTTCCGGAAGGGGGTGATACGCCGGTTATCGCAGCCACTTTGAATTTTGATGAGAATACCCAATACAGTATTTTGGCTGTTAATACGGTGGCTAATATAGAACCATTGGTCATCGCTAACCCAGAAGGTACTCCAGCTTTGGGTTATGCGCAGCTTCAAATTGTTCATGCTGCGCCGGGTGTGCCAGAAGTAGATGTCTATGTATCGGCACCAGGTCAAGACTTCGACGAACTTGCTCCCTTACTGACAGCGGTGCCATTCAAATCGTACTCTGATGTGCTAGAGGTTCCTGCTGGAGAGTATCGGGTTCGCATTACTTTGTCCGGTGATAGTACGGTTGTCTATGATTCTGGCGCGATTACGCTCAATAGTCGCGATGAAATTATCGCTGCCGCGACAGAAGTAAACTCTGGCCTGTCTCCAGTTGGCCTCACCCTGCTCACTGACGCTAAAAAGCAGCCAGTGGTAAAGGTAGATGATGCACGTGCGCGAGTAAGAGTGGTGCATGCATCGCCCGATGCGCCGGAAGTTGATGTATTGGTGAATGATGGCGTGGTGCTTGCTGATGTTCCTTTTAATGTGGGCTCTGATTACCTAACCGTTTTATCAGACACCTACAATGTGAAAGTGAATGCGGCCGGAACCGCTATGTCTGTTATCGATGCAGACCTTCAAATCGCAGCTGCAACCGACTATACCGTTGCGGCAGTGAATTTTCTGAATCAAATCGAACCGATAGTGTTAGTGGATGATAATGCGTCGCCAGCGGCTGGCAATGCAAAGCTACGGCTGGTACATGCCGCTCCGAGTGCGCAGTTGGTTGATGTGTATATCACTGTTCCGGCTGCGGATATATCGATGATGGCCCCAAGCTTTGAAGACTTCGCATTTAAAAATGACTCAGGCTACCTGGAAGTCCCCGCGGGTAGCTATCAAGTGCGCGTTACATTGCCCGATACTAAAACTGTCGCAATAGATACCGGTGCAGTGCCTTTGATGGATGGTCAGGTTAGAACAGCCTTTGCGCTTGATCCTACTAATGAAGGTGATAGTTTCGGCGTATTGCTTCTAGAAGACCTTAACTAAGTAATTAGCCTGCTAAAGGCCACTCCCATCTAAACACAGCGCTCAGTAAGCGCTGTGTTTTTTTATAGTTCCGCACAATGCTTTTATTCATGAATAGAAAAACATCAAATTGTCATCTACCAACTAAAGAGGATCGGAAATGTATGAAGAATACTTAAGCGCTATTACGGGCCTGTGGGTAATACTATTTACCGTACTAGTACAAAGCCTGGTCGCATCGGTTTCACACAGACTTCAAACCAGTTATATACCTGGTGTGCTCAATGAAAAACTCGGCCATGCGTCCTTTGTGTTTCGCAGCCACCGCACGTTTCAGAACTCTCTCGAAAACGTCGTATTAATGGTTGGGCCCGCAATATTAGCGATATTGGTAGGCGCGGACGCATTTTGGTTGGCCTTATTAATATGGGTATTTGCGCTATCCAGACTAATGCACATGGCTCTATACTATTTAATAGCGACAGAAAAAAACCCCAGCCCAAGAAGCTACTTTTACATGCTCGCTTTATCAAGCAATCTTGCTCTGTTTTTTATGTTGGGTTCTCACTTGGTATAAAAGTCACACGGCTACGCAGTTACAGGTGATTTAACTATACATGCGGCTACAAACATCCTCGCAGATGTAGTCAGTATCGTTAAATTTGAAGACGAGATTAGAGTAGAGCAGAGCAGAGCAGGAGGTTACTTAAATGACGCATACGCCAGATTTACACATGGCTCACACAGACACCTTTGGATCATATATATGATTAAGGAACCAGATTATCTTGCACGTATACTGGTAGTGGAAGACAACTTAGATATCGGTGAGCTAGTGGTGGATTATCTGAGCGGGTTTGGTCATGTCATCGATTACGCCACTAACGGTAAGGCAGGCTTGCAGTTTGCAAAGGAAAATGAATACGACTGTATTGTTTTGGACTTAGCTTTGCCGGGTATCGATGGCTTAGAGGTTTGTCGGAAATTAAGAGAAGAGGAGCACTCTTCAGTGCCGATTCTGATGCTCACGGCCAGAGATACTCTGGATGATAAGCTGGATGGTTTTGAGGTGGGTGCAGATGATTATTTGGTAAAGCCATTTGAATTGCCGGAGCTCTTGGCACGCATAGAAGCGTTATGGCGGCGGAGCCGACGCACAATGGATACCCGAATAAAGGTGGCTGATATGACGCTGGATACAGAAACCTTTGAAGTGATTCGACAAGATCAGCGCATCGCTCTCAACCCAGTCAGATTTAAGCTTCTCAAGTTGCTCATGCAGCAAAGCCATCGTGTGGTGTCACGTAATGAAATAGAAACGGCGATTTGGGGAGACGAGCCAACGGATAGTGACTCACTGAGAACCCACCTTTCCGCACTTCGGCAAGCGATAGATCGTCCATTCGAAAATAAACTGCTCCATACGATCCATGGAGTGGGCTACCGCCTGTATGACAATACTAAATAGACAAAAACGCGTTATTAACTCGAAGTTTTTATATAGGCTGATTTTTGTTTGCGTTGTACTGGCATTCAGCGTCTTGGGAACCCGAGTTATTCTCGAAAAACTATTAGTGAGGAATGCGCTTGAATTGGAGGCGGAGTATTTTATTTCCGCTTATCAAGAAAATCCTGATTTTCCTCTGCCTCATACGCGTAATTTGATTGGTTACCTTGGCTCTCCAACATCTGAGCAGAGCGTTCCTGATTTTCTTAAACGCCTTCCCCTCGGGCTGCATACGAATATCTATTTTAATGAAGCGCATCCAAAGGTCCCGGTATTCGTTCGTGACTTCGAGGCGCAGCGTTTGTATTTGGTTTTTTTGCAAGGAAATGTGGATAGGCTGGTTGGTCTATTCGGCATATTGCCCATCACAATATTACTTATTATTGGCTATTTAAGCAGCTGGCTGGCTTATCATCGAACTTGGGGTGCGATTTCTCCGGTGTTAAGGCTGGCAAAAAAGGTGAGGGGGCTTGACCCCGAACACGCCCAGCCTGTATTTGATGCTGAATTGCCTAACTTGAAAGGAGAGGTGGCTGAGTTGGCAGAAGCGCTCCAGGATTATTCGCAACGCATTGATAATTTGATTAAGCGAGAAAGGCAATTCACTTCTGATGCGAGCCACGAGTTGCGAACGCCAGTTACCATTATCGATGGTGCGGTGCAGATTATGCTTGCTGATAGCAGCATCCAAGGCAAGGCGCGAGAGCGTCTAATGATGATAAGGCGGGCTGCTGGCGATTTGTCTGAGCTGATTCGTGTGTTCTTTTTACTTGCGCGAGAGAATGAGCTGAATAGCGATAATAATGTTTACCTTTTGTCCGAGATGGTGCCGGTTGAAGTAGATAAATTACGGCCCCTTTTGGAAGGAGGGCCGGTTACTTTGGATTATCTAGAACAGGGGCAGTGGGAGACCACGGTGCCTATACAAGTCATTTCCATTATTTTAAATAACCTGGTTCGGAACTCTATCAATTACACAGAAAATGGCTCCGTCACCGTTATTTTGAATCAGGGTGAAATCATTGTTCAAGACACTGGAAAGGGCGTAGACCCTGACCTCTTGCGTAATATCTTTGAACGCCATGTGAGAGGCAGGGGAAACAGTAAGGCGGGGGAAGGTTTAGGCATGGCCATCGTAAAACGTTTGGTAGACCAATTCGACCTAGAACTTAGCATAACAAACCTTCAGCCAAATGGTTTGAAGGTTGTTTTACGCGAAGCCGAAAATAAACCTAATTAGCGAAGTGGGAATGGAACTCGGCTTCTTTTAACGGCGTATTTTCAAGCAACTCAGCGGGCAGAAAAAATAGTGAAATCTCTCCTACATTTACGCCCCATTTTGACATGCTGGCTCGATTGATCATTGAACCGTCTTTTTGTAAATACATCTTATCGTCCAATGCCACTACGATGTTTCGCTCATCGGTTTTAAGCTCAAGCGAGTACTTCCAGCTTAAAGTATTCTCTTTCACAGTGCCTATTGCGATGCCCTTTACGTCTGCAGCTCTGCCCTCGTAGGTGTTTTTTCCTGTTTGAGTGATTCGCCATGTTCGTTGCTGCTTTTCGCCGTCGGCATAATTAAAATATTCTCTTAGAACGAGCTTCTCATCTTCAATGCTCCCTCTGATTAACACACTGAATTCCCTTTTCAAACTGCCAAAGCGGGCCTCGAATAAGCCCCACGCATAGACATCCCTATCAAAATATTCATATAAATCAAAAGTGTGTGGGCG
>Ga0209121_10001760_pt1 | contig 22657 bp, 21 predicted proteins | sample Cruoilmetagenom3_FD_187292 | JGI IMG/M metagenome (GOLD analysis project Ga0209121, IMG submission 187292) | Oil polluted marine microbial communities from Coal Oil Point, Santa Barbara, California, USA - Sample 3 (SPAdes) (version 2) | ecosystem: Environmental > Aquatic > Marine > Oil seeps ... | reverse complement strand
TATTGTCTTGAACTCCTTGTAATGCTTCTTCTACAGAGTTTACTTTTTTACTAATCATTTTGAATTGTTTTTCGTGTTTGAAAAATACAAAATAAAAAAGCCATTCTAAAAAGAATGGCTTTTAATTTATGTGTGACTATTGGTACATTTTCTTATTTATCTTCTAACAATATGGTTTTTCATTGCATAAAAAAAACCTGCTTTTTACCTAAAGAAATAGCTAGAACACAATAATACTTCCTTTTAGAAATCTAATTCTTCTGGAATATCTTCCTCTGGAGTATCTGATCCAGCATCTTGGTTTGGATTGTATTTACTACAATCTACTTCAATGGTTAAGTCTTCTGGTTTTTCAAAGTCTGCTTGAGATATATTAAGAGTTTCGTCTTCATAACAGCTTTTCATATACATTCCCCAAATTGGTAATGCCATTGCTGCACCTTGACCATAGGTTATAGATGCAAAATGGGTTGCTCTATCTTCTGCACCAACCCAAACTCCAGTTACTAGGTTTGGCACCATTCCCATAAACCAACCATCACTTTGGTTTTGTGTGGTTCCTGTTTTTCCTGCAATTGGATTTGTAAATTGGTATGGATATCCTGTTATTATCTCTCTATAATCTGCTCTGTAAGAATCTGCTCCTTTTGTTCTTAATCTAGCACCAGATCCTGATTGTGTTACACCTTGCATTAGATTTACTGTTACATATGCAGCCTCTTCACTTAATACGTCTCTAGATTCTGGTGTAAATTGATATAAAATAGTTCCGTTTTTATCTTCAATATGTGTTACCATTACAGGTTTGGTATACACTCCTTTATTTGCAAAAGTAGCATAAGCACCAACCATTTCATACACACTTAAATCTGGTGTACCTAATGCTATGGAAGGCACAGGAAGCACCTCTGACTCTACTCCTAATTTCTTCACCAAATCTACAACTGGTTGCGGACCAACTTTATCCATTAATCTAGCCGTTATTGTATTTATAGAGTTTGCTAATGCATTTTTTAAGGTTCTTGTACCACCATATTTATTGTCGGAATTTTTAGGTGTCCAAGGTTCTGGATTACCATATTTATTAGCTTCAATAGTAATTTGTGTATTTGGCAACTCATCACAAGGAGAAAGGTGTAATTGATCTATTGCTGTGGCATACACAAAAGGCTTAAACGTAGAACCTACTTGACGTTTTCCTTGTTTTACATGATCATATTGAAAATGCTTATAATTCATACCACCAACCCAAGCTTTTACATGTCCTGTTTGCGGATCCATACTCATCATTCCTGGATGTAAGAAATGCTTATAATAACGCATAGAATCCATTGGCTTCATAATAGTATCTATTTCATGTACTTTTCCTTCTTTCCAAGAGAAAATGGTCATTTTTTTAGGCACATCAAAAGAAGCAATGATTTCTTTATCTTTCTTTTTTAAATCATACTTCATATGTCTCCAACGCTCACTTTGTTTCATAGAGCGTTTCATTAGAGATTCTATTTCGGCTTTATCTAAATCTAAAAAAGGTGCTGTAGGATTTCTTTTTGGTGTATTTTGATGAAAAAATTCGGCTTGCAACCTTGGCATGTGTCTTGCCACAGCTTCTTCTGCGTATAGTTGCATACGCGAATCTATGGTAGTAAACACTTTTAATCCGTCGCTATTGATATTGTATTTAGTACCATCTGGCTTTCTATTATTCTCATCATTGGTCCAATCTTTCATAAAAGCACGAAGATATTCTCTAAAATAAGTAGCTGTACCTTCACGATGTGACTCTGGAGAATAGCGTAAACCTAAATCTAGTTTTTGTAGTGAATCCTTAACTTTTTCACTTATATAATCATACTTTTCCATTTGTGCTAAAACCACATTACGTCTGTTTTTAACACCTACAGGATTGCGTTCTGGTCTTGGGTTATATAAAGAAGAGTTTTTAAACATACCTACCAACATAGCAGATTCTTTAATATCTAACTCCATAGGTTCTTTACCAAAATAAATTCTGGAAGCAGAACGTATACCATCTGCATTATTACCAAAATCATAGATATTAAAGTATTGCGCTATAATTTCTTCTTTGGTATATTGGCGTTCTAAACGAATGGCAATAATCCATTCTTTTGCTTTTTGTAGTATTCGCTCTATGGTATTTTTTGACCCTTCACCATGAAACAATTGTTTTGCTAGTTGTTGCGAAATAGTACTTGCTCCTCCGCCTTTTCCTAGTTTTACAATAGCTCTTAAAGTTCCTCTAGCATCAATACCAGAATGTTCATGAAAACGAGCATCTTCTGTAGCAATTAAAGCATCTACCAAATGTTGTGGCAGCTCATCATAACTTACAGGTGTTCTATTATCGTTAAAATAAAACTTTCCTAAGGTTTTACCATCAGAAGAAATAATTTCTGTTGCTAAATTGGTTTTTGGGTTTTCTAAAATGGTATGATCTGGTAAATCACCAAACATAGAGGTTAATACAAACAATAAGATAATTGCTAAAACACCTCCTAAAAACAGTTTCCAAAATAAACGAATGTATTTTGTAAAGTCTTGTGTTTCTGCTTGTTTTTTAGTTTGCTTTTTCGCTTGTTTTTTTGCCATATTATATTTACTTCTCGATATCATTTTACTACACTTTAGGCATTTCTGCGTGGTATAAAATCTCTCGAAGTGACCTTAATTTTTACTTGTTTTTTCTACTCTAAATCCAACATCTGTGACACCTTCTAAGTTAACAATACCTTTAACTTTTCCGTTTTCACGCATGGCGTGCTGAATATTTACTTGGTATTCTCCAGTTTCTGAAAACACAAAACCTTCTTTATACCAAAGTTTATTTTCTTTTATACTTGAAAAACCTGTTCCTAGAAATTCACCATTAGGTTTAGCCATTTTGTACTCTAAAGTATCTTTAACTGTTTTTCCGTGTGGAAAATTCATTTCTACAATTAAAAACAAATTATTGTATTTGTATTCTTGATTGTTACGCAAGTTTACAAACAAATTATAAGCACTTATTGTATCTGGAGCTTGCACTTTAAACTGTGCTATATCTTCTTTATTCCACGGATTGGATACACTTTGGTACTCATCAAAAACACCATTAGCATCACAAGACACAACTAACGCAGAAAGAAAGAAAAGCATTAGAATAACACTACTTCTCATTGTTCTTTTTATTTTGAGGTTTTCTTCTTCGCTTGTTGTTACTATTTTTCTTGTTATTAGCGCTATTGGTTGGCTTAGGTTTATTGGTGTTATTATTGTTATTATTGTTTTTCCTGTTTCTATTTCTACTGTTTCTATTGTTTTTACGTTTTTTATTGCCTTTTGGACTATCGAAACGTGTTAAACTATCTTGACCTACAACGTTCTCAAACTCTGTTTTAGTATCTTCTACAAGCTCTAAGGCGTATTCTTCAAGACTTACAATTTTTTCTCTTTTTTTATTTATGGCAATAATTTCATTGGCTTGATCTTTGGTAATCTTGTGCCAATTCATCCATTCTCCTTCATAAGCATACCAAAGGTGTCCTTTAAAAATATCTGTTTTTTGGCAAACAGCAGTTCCTTTTTGTGTGTATAGCTTAATTTCTGGTTTTGGTATTGTTTTTAAAGCGTCTAAGTAACTATCTAACTCATAGTTTAAACAGCATTTTAGTTTACCACATTGTCCTGCTAGTTTTTGCGGATTTAAAGATAATTGTTGGTAACGAGCTGCAGAGGTACTTACTGATCTGAAATCTGTTAACCAAGTAGAGCAACACAACTCACGACCACAAGAACCAATACCACCAAGTCTAGCTGCTTCTTGTCTAAAACCAACTTGTTTCATTTCAATTCTAGTTCTAAACTCTCTAGCAAAAAGCTTAATAAGTTCTCTAAAATCTACGCGTTCTTCTGCAGTGTAGTAAAAAGTGGCTTTACTTGCATCTCCTTGAAACTCGATATCAGAAATTTTCATTTGCAATTTTAAGTCTATTGCAAATTGACGAGCTTTTACTTTCATGGCTTCTTCTCTATCACGAGCTTCTGACCAAATATCAATATCTTTTTGTGATGCTTTTCTGTATAGTTTTAAAACATTTTCTGGTTTTTCTGAAACTTTTTTACGCTTCATTTGTACTCTTACAAGTTCTCCTGTAAGGGTTACCATACCAATATCATGACCTGATTGTGCTTGTGTGGCTACAATGTCACCTACTGCTAATGTTAAGTTTTCTGTGTTTTTATAGTATTCTTTTCTTCCGTTTTTAAAACGAACCTCCACCCAGTCAAATGGTTTTTCACCATTGGGTAATGACATGTTTGCTAGCCAATCAAAAACAGTAAGTTTATTACAACTGTCTGTTCCACATGTTCCGTTATTTTTGCAGCCTTTTGGTTGACCATCTTTTCCTGTTGAACAAGTTCCACAAGCCATAAAGTAGTATATATTGATTCTGAAAAAGTATCTTTTTTTCAGAAGAAGATTAATAAAAAATAGTTTCTTTTTTAAAGATTTCCAAGTTTTACTTTGGATTGTAAAGATAATATTATTCTAAAGACTTAAAAACAAAGTTTTTTAATTAAACTCTACTTCATAGTTCAATCGATTAGAAAGGGATTTTAATTCAGTTTCAGACTTAAAAATATTGGCATATAATTGCTTGCTCCAACCGATTCTTTTTGAGTATTGATTGAAGGATTCATTTTTCCAATCAAAGCCATCTTTCCAGAAATTATTTGGTGAAACATAACAAAACGTATAGTCAAAAATTAAACTAGAGTTGTTAATTTGTGTTTTTTCAGGAATTTCATTAGACGCTAAAAGCGTAATATTATTGGCTTTACAATTATCTCTAATTTGTTTTATGAGCGTAGAGTAATCTGCACGAATGCTTTCTAAATCAAAATCACTGTATTCTGTGTTTCCTATTTTTCTTATTGGACGTATTTGAAGTATATCAAAACTTTTTCCGCTAAAATGATTAAAAAGTTCTGTTAGTTCGTAAAAATTGTCTTTGTTAAAAGTGTAGTTAATTCTTACCTTAAAATCATATTTGTTTTTTAGTTTTTGAAAAGCATTAAACGCATTATGAAACTTTTCATAGCTTGCTTTTTTCATAAAACCTTCATAGCTTTCTTTAGTAACACCATGTAAAGAAATGGTAAACTCATTAAGTCCTGCTTTTAAAAGCGCTTCTATTTTTTCTTCATCCAACAAATTGGCATTGGTAGTTACAGAAATATAAGGAACTCCGTATTGTTTACCTAGTTTTACAATTTCTGGTAGGTTTTTATACAAAGTAGGTTCTGTACCACAACCTATTTGCAATTTTAAAGCACGTTTAAATATGGTTTTTGCTACTTGCTCTAGCTCTTCTGGTTTAAATTGTCCTTTTAAGGTTTTTACATAGTCTGCATCTGTAAAATAACACATTTTACAACGCAAATTACAAGCCATTACAGGATCTAGATTTACTGCTAAATACCTTTTATTGAATTTATGCAGTAGCCAAAGTCCTAAAAATTTAATTCTATGACTTTTAATCTTTCTGTTTAGTTGTAATAACTTGTAAATGTTCATTTAATTTAACTTTACACTTATAATATTTACTGGACATGCTTTGGCTGCTTTTTCACAACCTTCTAAAATAAGATGATCATTAGATTTTATGGTATAAAAACCTTTTTTGTCTTTAGCGTTTAATAAAACGGTTTTACCATCTTTTTTAGACATTTGAAATTGCTCTGGAGCCATTTCAACACAGTAATTACAACCAATGCATTTATTTCGCTGTAAGGTAACAATAACCATTAAGCTTCTACTTTATTTTCAACAATTTTATATAACTTATCTGAAGGACGAATTCTAAAATCTAAAGGTATTGTTACAGAATCTCCTTTTGAACCTGTTTGCAAAGCTTGATCATTAACCAACATTTCTTTAACCTGTAATTCTTTTGCTCCTGTAGTTGGTCCTGTAATTAAAATGGTATCTCCTAGATTAAGATCATAGGCTTCCATTTTAAACTCACCAATTTTAGCTTTAGGATAAAAATGCATGCCTTTACCTAAATACACCTTTTTTTGTGTTGCATGTGATCCTGAACCATTGCTCCATTCTCCTAATTTTTGTCCTAGATAGTAGCCATTCCAAAAACCACGATTATAGACTTTTTCTAGTTCTTGCATCCAGGTAATTACTTTTTCTTTACTGTAATTGCCTTGAGCAAGACTATCTAAAGCATCACGATAGCATTTTATTACTTTAGCTACGTATTCTGGTGCTCTACCTCTTCCTTCAATTTTTAATACTTTAATTCCTGCATCTGCCATTTGATCTAAAAAATCTATAGTACATAAATCTTTTGGAGACATGATATACTCATTATCTAATTCCATTTCAAATCCTGTTTCCTGATCAATAACAGTATACTTTTTTCTACAATTTTGCTTACAGGCTCCACGATTTGCTGAAGAATTATGCGCATGCAAACTCATATAACATTTTCCAGAAACTGCCATACAAAGTGCTCCATGACCAAATATTTCGATTTCTACAAGGTTTCCTGAAGGTCCTTTTATTTGCTCTTTTTCAATTTGCTCTGTAATTTTTTTTACTTGTCGCAAACTTAGTTCTCTACTTAAAACCATGGTGTCTGCAAACATGCTATAAAACTTTACAGTTTCAATGTTTGTAACGTTTATTTGTGTAGATATATGTACTTCTAAACCGTATTCTCTAGCTATTGCAATAACCGCCTGATCCATAGCTATAACTGCAGTAATACTAGCTTCTTTTGCCTTTTTTACTAGTGTTTTTACTATAGATAAATCGTGGTCATACACGATGGTGTTTAGTGTTAAATAGGTACGTACATTTTTTTGAGAACAACGTCTAGAAATTTCAGCTAAATCATCTAATGTAAAATTAATAGAGGCACGAGCTCTCATATTTAATTGTTCTACACCAAAATAAACAGAATCTGCACCATTATCTAAAGCTGCCTGAAGGGATTCAAAGTTTCCTGCAGGAGCCATTAATTCAATTTTCTGCATAATAAAACTTCGTTAACTACGACTCTGACGTATTAAAATTCTCGAAAATGTTTCTTAAATCTTTCTTGTAAGGCAAGTGATCTGCTCTTCCTTTTTTAAAGATATCATTACTATTTGCTTGTCCTTTACGTAATGCTTTTTGCTCTTCAAAAGGCAACGCGTGAATTTCTTGACAAGTTGAAGAACAACAGTTGTTCATTTCTTCTTTACAAGCATCACATTGAATAAATAAAAGGTGGCAAGCATCATTTGCACAATTGGTATGCACGTCAAAAGGTGTTCCGCATTGGTGACATTGTGCAATTACGTCTTCACTAATTTTTTCTGCTCTACGTTCATCAAAAACAAAGTTTTTACCAATAAACTTGTTTTCTAAACCTTCCGCATTAATTTGACGTGTATATTCAATGATTCCGCCTTCTAATTGGTATACATTTTTAAAGCCTTTGTGTTTGTAGTATGCACTTGCTTTTTCACAACGTATTCCACCTGTACAATACATTAACAGGTTTTTTTCGTCTTTATATTCTTTTAAATCTTCTTCAATAATATCTAAAGATTCTCTAAAGGTATCTACATCTGGTGTTACTGCTCCGTCAAAATGACCAATTTCACTTTCATAATGATTACGCATATCTACACAAACCGTGTTTGGGTTTTCAAGCATTTCATTAAACTCTTTAGCAGAAAGGTGTACTCCTTTATTTCTTACATCAAAAGTTTCATCATTTAAGCCATCAGCAACAATCTTGTTTCTAACTTTTACTTTTAGTTTTAAAAAAGACATGTTGTCTTGCTCTACAGCAATATTTAGTCTAATTCCTTTTAAAAATTCAATAGTATCTAAATGATTTTTAAAGGCTTCAAATTGATCTGCTGGTAGCGATAATTGACCGTTAATACCTTCTGTAGCTACGTAAATTCTTCCTAGAACATCTAATGCGTTCCAAGTTAAAAATAGGTGGTCTCTAAATTCTTGAGGATTTTCAATTTTTGCGTACTGATAAAAAGAAAGTGTTAATCGGTCTTTTCCTGCTTCTTCGATTAACGCAGCTCTTTCTTTTGCGCTTAATGTGTTGTACAGTTGCATGCTATACTAATTTTTAAGGTTAAAGAATAATTTTTTGCAAAGGTAGTGTTTTAAAAAGACTTAACAAGATTTGCGTAGTTTGATGCTGCTTTAGGCTATTTTTTAAACAAAAAAAAGCACTTTAGACGTTCTAAAGTGCTTTTAATAGACTAACTCGTTATTAATATTTTTAATTATTTAAAATTTTAAAATATGTTACGAGTTAACCTCCATCGGCTTTACAATTGCTATTTACAAATATAGCAACTGAAAGGCCCAATACATGAATACTTTTTTTAAAAAACTTCATAGTTTGATGCTTTAAAAGATTAAACTATATATACCTCATAAAGACAAAAACAGCAGCTGTAATTTGTTTCTATTTTCTTCTATTCCAACATAAAACAAAAATGTAGTTTCGTACAATTTCTATTTCATTAAAAGAAAATATAATACCATTTACCTTCTATTGTTTTCGAGTTTATTTGGCACTATTAATTAAAAAGCGAGGTTGTTTTTCTTTTTCATAGCATAAAAATTTTCCCACTTTATATAGTAGATGCAGAAAGAATAAAAAGGTTGCGTCTAGAAGGAAAATATTATTTTACTAATTTAAAATGAAATGTAATATTGTATTGTAATATGATAAAAGAAGTAGTATTTTAGCATCGATTACACGAATAAATAATATACATAGATGAGCAGCGAAAAAGAAGCAAAATTAAAAGCACTTAAACTAACTTTAGATAAATTAGATAAGGCCTACGGAAAAGGAACAGTAATGAAAATGAGCGACAAGGCCATAGTAGATGTAGAAGCTATATCTTCTGGTTCTTTAGGTTTAGATATTGCTTTAGGCGTTGGTGGTTACCCAAGAGGTCGTGTTATTGAAATATATGGTCCGGAATCTTCTGGTAAAACCACACTAACTTTACATGCTATTGCCGAAGCGCAAAAATCTGGTGGTATTGCAGCATTTATTGATGCAGAGCATGCTTTTGATAGATTTTATGCAGAAAAACTAGGCGTAGATATAGACAATTTAATAATCTCGCAACCAGATAATGGAGAACAAGCACTAGAAATTGCAGATAACTTAATTCGTTCTGGAGCCATAGATATTGTTGTAGTAGATTCTGTTGCAGCATTAACACCTAAAAGTGAAATTGAAGGTGAAATGGGAGACTCTAAAATGGGATTACATGCACGTTTAATGTCACAAGCATTAAGAAAATTAACTGCATCTATTAGCAAAACAAACTGTACAGTTATCTTTATTAACCAATTACGTGAAAAAATTGGTGTTATGTTTGGTAACCCAGAAACAACAACTGGTGGTAATGCATTAAAATTTTATGCTTCTGTTAGATTAGACATTAGAAGATCTACACAAATAAAAAGCACAGATGGAGATGTACAAGGAAACAAAACCAGAGTAAAAATTGTTAAAAACAAAGTTGCTCCACCTTTTAGACTTGCAGAATTTGATATTATGTATGGCGAAGGAATTTCTAAAGTTGGTGAAATTCTTGATATTGCTGTAGAATTTGAAATTGTAAAGAAAAGCGGTTCTTGGTTTAGTTATGGAGATACCAAACTAGGTCAAGGTAGAGATGCTGTAAAAGCATTAATAAAAGACAACCCAGAATTAATGGATGAATTAGAAGTAAAAATTAAAGAAGCCATTAAAGAAGGTAAAGAATAAAACATACCTAAGTACATTAAAAAAATCCCGATATATTCGGGATTTTTTATTTTTATACGCAACCTTTTCTAGTTTTCTGCATCTAGTAATAAAACATGTATTTTAAGCATACTTATGTACTTATGAAAAAAATAGTAATAACTTTCTTATTATTCGTTTCCTTATTATTTTCCTGCAGCGTGAGTGATGACACACCACGCTCTTACTTTGAATTTTTACCTATTGAAAGTGTTCAAATGCCTGATACTTTTACAAGGTACCAAACACATAACATAGATTTATTTTATAACTTACCTTCCACTTGTCATGTTTTAAATGACATATATTATGCTATAAACGAAAACCAAAGAACTGTAGCAATAGTAAGTGAAGTATATACAGCAAGTGACAATTGCCAGGAAATAAGTACAGAAGCCGAAACTTCTTTTGCTTTTAGACCTACAGAATTAGGTACCTATATTTTTAAATTTTGGCAAGGCGAAGATGAATTAGGTGAAGACCACTATAACGTTGTTGAAATAGAAGTTGTAGAATAAATTTAAGTTTAACTAATACATGAACATGTGAGTTTAAACCAACTCATTCAAAATTGTAAAAAGAATGATGCTCAAGCACAAAGCGAACTATACCAGCTCTTTTCGGGTAAACTGTTTTCTATTTGCTTAAAGTATTCACGAAATTACGCCGAAGCGGAAGATAATCTGCAGGATGCTTTTGTGACTATTTTTAACAAAATATCACAATTCAATAACAAAGGTTCTTTTGAAGGTTGGTTAAAGCGAATTACTATAAATACCGCTTTACAATGCTACCGAAACAAAGGAGTTTTTGAAATTGTAAACGAAGAAAAAATTGAAGATATAACATTAGAAATTGAAGATGATGAACTAAGCATAGATTATCTACTTAAAATTATTCAAGAACTACCAGACAGATACAGATTAGTATTTAACCTTTATGCTTTAGATGGCTATTCGCACAAAGAAATAGCTTCTATGTTAAAAATAAGCACAGGAACCTCTAAATCTAACCTAGCACGAGCTAGACAGATTTTAAAAGATAAGATAGAAACCTATAGAGCGAGTTTAAACGCGCAGACATTATAATGAGTGACAAAAAACATATAGATAGAATTTTTCAAGAAAAACTTAAAGATTTAGAGGAAACTCCTAATGCTAAGGTTTGGAAAAATATTCAAAGTAAAATGGAACAACCTAAGGAAGACAACAAAAAAGTGTTTCCTATATGGTTGCGTATTTTAAGTATTGCAGCAGTTTTATTGCTATTAATTACCATTGGCAACCTCTACAATACCAACAAAAACAACACAAAAACTAACACCAATGTTGTAGATACAGAAAATACCGTAAATACTTCAGAAATAGAAACCAATACAACGAACCAAAACGCTTCAAATACAACAATAACAGACAACAAAGTTGTAGATAATGGGACCAATACAACTCATGATGTAGAGCATTTAAACAATACTGCAAAAACTACTGAAGAAAACAATACCAATACCAATACCAATACAAGTATTGCAAACACCACTACTAGCAAGCCTACAACTACAAAAAAACAATTGAACAACGCTAATGCTAATACTGTAGCAAACAATAAAACATACACTAGCACAACAAAAAACAAGAATACCAACAAAGAAGCGGCAAAAAGCACACAACAACCAACAGTTGGTATAAATAACACAGATACAAACAGAGTTGCTGCTCATACTACGCAAGAACAAAATCAAGAAGAAAAAATTCAAAACAACACTGCTGTTTCTACTACAGTTTCTTCAGAACAAACAGGAAACAACAACGCTAACTCTAACGCTAATGCTGTAGCACAAAACAATTCATCAAATAACACCAACAACAAAACAGCAGCTACAGCACAAGATGAAAACAAGACAACTTCCCCATTAAAAAACAACAAAGCAAATGCTATTGCAGCAAACACAAACAATACAGAAATAGAAAACACAAGCACAGACTCAATTCCTACTAAAGAATTAAAAAAAGAAACACTATCTATAGAAGAAGCCATAGCCAAAACAGGAGAGCTAAAGGATGAAGAAAAAGAAGAAGAAACAAAAAAATTAAAAAGATGGGAAATGTACGCCAATATTGCTCCTGTTTACTACAACACGCTTGGCAAAGGATCGCATATTGATGAACAGTTTGTAAACAATACAAAAACAGGAGAAATAAACACCAGTTATGGTGTAAATGTAAGCTATGCTTTTAACGAAAGATTAAAACTTAGAACTGGTTTTAACTCCTTAGATTTAAGTTATGATACAGATGATGTAATTATTTATCAAAACGTATCTAGTAACTCTTCAAACAATGCACCTTTAAAAAACATTACTTTTAATAGCGAACAACCTATTTCGGCAATTTCTGCAACCAACCTTACTGTACAAGAAGCACTTGGTATTTTACCTGATGAAAATGCTGCAATAAGCCAGCGTTTAGGTTATTATGAAGTACCTATGGAACTAGAATATACAATATCTACTAAAAGGTTTGGCGTAAATGTAATTGCAGGATTAAGTACTTTCTTTTTAAATCACAATAAAATATTCTCTGAATTTGAAGGACGAAAAACAGAAATAGGAGAAGCCAATAATGTAAACAACTTTAGTTTTAGCGGAAACCTAGGCTTTGGTTTTGATTATAAATTTTCTGATAAAATAATATTTAATGCACAACCTACATTTAAGTACCAAATGAATGCGTTTGAAAACACTTCTGGTGATTTTAAACCTTACATAATAGGGCTTTACACAGGGTTGAGCTATAAGTTCTAGTTGGTTAGACTGGTTTTTGTTATTCTATAGTATGTAGAGTAACAATCACAATTAAAGGCTGTTCTGTGCCTAGAACAGCTTTTTTTATGCATTATAAGCAATTAGCTGATTTAAAATCACTTCTCTAGCTTTAATATTAAGTTCTTTAGTATTATTTGTTTTTAAACCTATTGTTGGTATAAATCGATGCATTTTAACACGCATTCTACCAGGACTTCCGCTAAAAAAAGTATAAGAAAAACGTTTTTTATTATCTCCAAAAGTTAAAGGTACAATTGGTATTTGGTGGTTTATAGCTAACCTAAAAGCACCATCTTTAAATTGGGTTAAAAGCACATCTTCATCAGGAACTAAACCTTCTGGAAAAATACAAATACTTAAACCTTGGTTTAAACGTCTTTGTGCTCTTTTAAAAACGCCTTTTCTGCTACTTTCACTACTTCTATCTACCAAAATACAAGTACGTTTATAAAAGAAACCAAATAGCGGAATTTTTGCCAATTCTGCCTTACCTACAAATACAAAAGGATTTTTTACAGTAACCAACATAAGCATAATATCTGCCATAGAGGTATGGTTAGCAATAAACATGTAACTTTTGTTTTTATCTGTAACTTCTTCGCGTTCTATTTTTGTTTTAAAACCCATTCCTATTAAAATAAACTTAGACCAAATACGCGCTAGTTTAAAAAAATAAGGATACCAAGATTCTTTAAGTATAGAAATTAAAAGCAACGGAAACATTACAAGTATTGGTAATGCAACTAGTATATAAAACCAGATACGATAGAAAATCCAGAAAATGTATTTAAAAATTTTCATAAGCTCCAAAACTACTAAAATTATTGAACTCATCTTTATAAAAAAATTATCTTTGCTTTATAAAAAAAGAATTAAGTTTAATTTAAAGAGATACCTGCTTTTGTAGGTAATACTATGGCAAGAATTTTAACAGGAGTACAAAGTACTGGAACTCCACACTTAGGAAACATTTTAGGCGCAATTATGCCAGCAATTAAAATGGCTGAAGACGCAAAAAACGAATCGTTTTTATTTATTGCAAACTTGCACACTTTAACGCAAATTAAAGATGCAGCAGTTTTAAGAGAAAACACCTACTCTGTTGCTGCTACTTGGCTTGCTTTTGGATTAGATGTTGAAAAAACAGTGTTTTACAGACAAAGTGATGTTCCGCAAGTAACAGAGTTATCTTGGTACTTGTCTTGCTTTTTCCCTTTTCAACGCTTAACCTTAGCACATGGTTTTAAAGACAAAGCAGATCGTTTAGACGATGTAAACGCTGGTTTATTTACCTACCCAATGCTGATGGCTGCAGATATTTTAGCCTATGACGCCAATATAATTCCTGTTGGAAAAGACCAACTACAACACATAGAAATGACTCGTGATGTAGCATCTCGTTTTCATGCTAAAATGGGAGAAACTTTTGTACTACCAGAAGGAAAAATACAAGAAAACATCATGCTTGTTCCTGGAACAGATGGTGAAAAAATGAGCAAAAGTAGAAACAACTTTATTAATTTGTTTTTAAACGATAAAAAACTACGTAAACAAATTATGGGTATTGAAACAGATAGTACTGCTTTAGAAGATCCTAAAGACTGGAAAACCTGTAACTGCTTTGCCTTATATGCACTTTTAGCTTCTGAAGAAGAAATAGAAACCATGAAAGCCAACTATGAAAATGGTGGTTTTGGTTATGGTCATGCAAAACAAGCCTTATTTGAGCTAATTGTTGAAAAATTTGCACACCAAAGAGAGCGTTATAATTACTATATGAATAACACAGACGAATTAGATAAGATACTTGCTATTGGTGCAGAAAAAGCAACAGTAATTGCTAATGATGTTTTAGCTAGAGTAAGAGAAAAAGTTGGGTATTAATTACCTTTCTGAGAGAAAAATTAAAGCAGTTATGTTTCTTTAAAAGCAACATAACTGCTTTTTTTATTTATAAAGATTAAATCACTTCAAACAACTTGCCAGGAAGTGGCCTTACCACTCCTTTTAATTCCATATTTAAAAGTATGCTAGCTACTTTAAATGTTGGCAAATTACAACGCAAAGCAATAATATCTAGTTGCTCTTTTTCGGTTTCTTTTAAGTAATTATAAATTACTTTTTCTTGGTCGTCAAGCTCTACAAATAGTTGTTTTTGCACTACAGGTTTTTGCTTTTCTTCTAATTGCCAATTTAAAATATAAGGCACATCTAAAGGCGTAGAAAGCATATGTGCTTTTTGGTGTTTTATTAAATTATTACAACCAACACTTTGGCTGTCTGTAACACGTCCAGGAACCGCAAAAACATCTCTATTGTAAGATCCTGCAATATCTGCAGTAACAAGGCTTCCTCCTTTTTCTGCAGATTCTATAACAATAGTTGCTTGACTAATACCAGCAATGATTCGGTTTCGTTTTAAAAAATTGTTTCTATCAAAGGTATCACTACTCCAAAAGTCGGTAAAAAAGCCACCATTTTTCTCTACATCTGCTACATACTTTTTATGTGTTTTAGGGTAAATCTGGTTAAAACCATGTGCTAAACAACCTATGGTTTGTAAATTGTGTTTTATAGCAGCCTTTTGTGCTGTAATATCTGTACCATAAGCAAAACCAGAAACAATAACAGGATTAAAAACAGCAAGCTGTTCTATTAGTTTTTCGCAAAAAGCAATACCATTAGTAGTTACTTTTCTGGCACCAACAACACTAATAATACGCTGTTGCTTTAAGTTAATGTTTCCTACTTGAAATAGCACAATAGGACTATCTATACAATGTTTTAATTTTTCAGGATAGGCATCATCTGTAAAATAATGGCATACAATTTTTTCGTCTTTAATAAATTGCAACTCTTTTTCTGCAGCTTTTAAATGAGTACTAGAAAACAAATCGCTAATAACAACACTTCCTATACCATCAATTTGTAATAGATTTTGTTTTTTTTCTTTAAACACAGCTTCGGCAGAACCACAATGTGCAATAAGCTTTTTAGCAGTTATATCGCCTATTTTGGCAACATGTTGCAGCGCTAATATATAAAGCAAATTATTTTCTACCATCTATTGTTTTGATTTTCAACTTACAATTTAATTAATTTTTGGCCTGTTAATAAATAGTTAGACGGAATTTTTATAGAAAGCGAAAAAAAATTAACTTTGTTTTATGCGATTAGAAATATACATAAGCGATTTACTATATAGATATGACTGTGTTACTGTTCCAGGATTTGGTTCCTTTTTAACACAACGTGTTTCAGCAAAACTACACGAATCAACCAATGCCTTTTATCCACCAAAAAAAGTATTGTCTTTTAATGAGCAAATACAACAAAATGATGGTTTATTAGCGCATTATATTGCAGATGTAGAAAAAATACCTTTTGAGGTTGCTGTTAAAAAAATTGAGAAAAGAGTAAAATCTTTAAAATCATATTTAACAGAAGGAGAAACACTTACTTTTGATAATATTGGTGATTTATCTTTTAATAACGAAGGTAAAATATTGTTTGAACCTTCTTACCACTTAAACTATTTAACAGATGCTTTTGGTTTAAACCAATTGGTATCTCCTGTAGTTAAAAGAGAGGTTTACAAAGAAGAGGTAGAAGCTATAGAAAAAGTGGTTCCTATTGCTGTAACTACTGAAAAACGCAAAGCAAGACCATATTTAAAATATGCAGCAATTGCTTTATTAGCATTAACTGTTGGTGGTTTAGTTTCTTCTAATTTCTATGTAAACAAGATTAAAACGCATAACCAATTAGCGCAAGAAGAAGCAAACACGCAATTAGAGAATAAAATTCAAGAAGCTACTTTTGTTATAGACAATCCGCTTCCTGCTGTAACACTTAATGTTACGGTAAATAAGCAAGTAGGAAAATACCATATTATTGCTGGTGCTTTTAGAGAAGAAGCTAATAGTGATAAAACCGTAAAAAAATTAAAAAGCCAAGGCTATAATGCTAGAAAAATTGGCGTTAACAAATATGGCTTACACCAAGTGGTTTACTCTAGTCATACAGATAGATTAGAAGCCTTAAAAACCTTACGTGATATTAAAAAAACACATAATAAAGATGCTTGGTTATTAGTTAAAGACTTAAACTAAGTTACTTTTTATAACAATTCATTTTTATATAATTACTTCCCTTTTTTTAAGGGAAGTTTTTTTTTACACGCTTTTTTTATAAGAAGAATATAGAAGCGTTAATGTTATAATAAAATTATATTCTTTACTCCTAAAAACGAAATTCGTTATACCTTTGCGCTTTAATTAAAAAAACAAGATGTCTTTAAAAACTCCTGAACAATCTAAAACTACATTAACCGATTTAGTTTTACCTAGTGAAACCAATCCTTTAAATAATTTATTTGGTGGAGAATTACTTGCAAGAATGGATCGTGCTGCTAGTATTGCAGCAAGAAGACATTCAAGACGTATTGTAGTTACAGCCTCTGTAAATCACGTAGCATTTAATCGTGCTGTACCTGTTGGTAGTGTAGTAACAGTTGAAGCGAAGGTTTCTCGTGCTTTTAAGAGCTCTATGGAGATTTATTTAGATGTTTGGATAGAAGACAGAGAATCTGGTGAAAAAACGAAAGCTAATGAAGCTATTTACACCTTTGTTGCTGTTGATGAAACTGGAAGACCAGTAAAAGTAGATGACATTTATCCAGAAACCGACTTAGAAAAAGAACGTTTTAATGGCGCTTTAAGACGTAAACAACTTAGTTTAGTACTTGCAGGAAAAATGAAACCTAATGATGCTACAGAGCTAAAAGCTTTGTTTGTATAATTCATATTCACCAAGCCTTTCTTTATTTCATGTACACATAACATACTATGTGTAAATACATAATATACTTGCGTTTTATTTGGAAGCTAGTATAGAAATCTATACGCTTTAAAATACTACATTTTATAAATCCATGAAGCAGGATTTTCGGTTTTAGAGTTTTTAAACACACTAAAACTTAAGGTTGTTTTTCCGTCTGATGGATTAGTAAAAACTTCACCTATTTCTTGTTTTGTAGTTACCTTATCTCCTTTTTTAACGTATATTTTTCCTAAATTAGAATATGCTGTAAAGTAGTTACCATGTCTTATTAAAACAGATGGGTTTCCGTTTTTAGATGCAATAATTCTATATACTTCACCATTAAAAACGGCTCTTACCTTAGCATTACTTTCGGTTTCAATTCTAACTCCATTACTTTGTATCATAATGGTTTTTACAATAGGACTTGGTTGTCTACCATAACGAAGTTTTACCACACCTTTTTCTACAGGCCAAGGCAATTTACCTTTACTAGATATAAAGCTATTTGCTAAAACCTTATCTTCTGGTGTCATTGCATAAGCAGTAGATTTACTTTTTGTGGTTTTACCTACTTTTTTATTTGAGCTTGCAATAGCTTCTTTAATAATACGCTCTATTTCTTTATCAATACGATTAGCTTCTGCTTGCCTACTTTTAATTTGTGCTGCGTATTTAGTAACATCTTTATTAATAGCAGCCATTAAAGTTTCATGCTGCTGTAGCTCTTTTACTAATTCTGCTTGGGCAATTTTATTTTCGTTAATTAGTTTTTGCTTGTCTTCTTTTTGTTTTAACAAAGCCTTATTAATTACCTGTAATTCTGCCGTTTTTGCCTTTATAGCTTCACCTTGCTCCTTTTGATATTCGGCATATTGATTAATGTATTTAACACGTTTATAGGCTTGTTGAAAATTGGTAGAAGACAATAAAAACATAACACGACTTTGCTCACTTTTACTCTTATAAGAAGTAACAATCATTTTTGCATAATTGTCTTTTAACGTGGCTAGCTCTTCTCTTAGCTCAGAAATATTATTTTGGTTATCGTTAATTTCTCTAGTAAGCAGATTTGCTTGTTGGTTGGTAACTTTAATTAAATTTCTACGTACACTAACCTTATAATTTAAATCTTCAATTAAGGTTAATTGCGATTTTTGTTGCGATTTATTTTTAGTTAATAAGCTATTTATTTGTTGAATTTCTTGACGTAACTCTTGTCTTCTATCTTCTAATTCTTGTTGTTTTTTACTTTGCGCAAACGAAAGCGTAGTGCATAAAAAGAATGCAATAAGAAAAACGGTTGTATATATTGGTTTATTTTGCATTACTTAAGTACAATTTCTTGATATCCTGATGGTATATTAAACGGAAATTTTAATTTTTCATTTAATGTTATCGATTTAAATTCTATATGCAGTCTTGTTTCATCAAAACCTTCAATAGCATTAATTTGTATGTGTTGCGGAAACGTTTGTTTATCTACTTCTTGATAATTGGTATAATCTATTTGAAGCATTCGTTGTTCTTTTGCTTGTGCTAACTGCTGTGAGTTTATTTTAAAATGTGAAGCATCTAAAATATAAAATAACTCTAATGCTTCTAATTGTGTTTTAGGCATTAAAACGTATTGATTTTCTTGTGTTGACACTTCAAAATCATTAGGTTTTAACGTATATAAAGCTTCTCCTAATAATAGGTTTTGCACTTTATTAAAGTCTAGCTCGATACCTAATACATCACTTAAATAGGCATAGTCACCATCAAAATACGTATTGTCTAATTTATTATAAAAACTAACGCGATCTGGAGTAATTAGCACTTTAACAAAACCTAATTTACTCATCCAAATGGTTTTGTTTTTTTCCATTCTAAAACTTACAGTTGTACTTTTAGAACTGCTACCTTCTGAGTAGTCTATTTTTACTCTAGCTGCAAGGGTTTTAAAGCTTGGTGTTTGCTTTGCATTTGCTTTTATTAGCTGTTTTGCAGAAAGGTTTAAATTACTGTCTCCTGTAGTTACTGTTTTGGAAGATTTACAACCTACCAATAAAAAAACAAAAAAGGAAAGTGTATATATGAGGCGTTTTGTTTGCATCTAATTTGTAGATTCTAATTGTTTTGCTTTATCACTAAACGATTTTGCTTTTACCGTATTGTTTAATTGTAAGTAAGAAATACTTATTTGCTTGTAAAAATCGCTTTCCATTTTATTATCATCTATTACATAATCTAATCCAGTTTCTAAAACACGGATTGCTTTTTCTGGTTGGTTTTGTTTGTTTTGTGCTACACCATGTACCAAATAAAAAATGGGTTGCGAAGGGTATTTATCTAAAGCATCTTCACTCATTTCTACTGCTTTTGCATAGTTTTCTACATCAATGTATAACAACAATACATTACGCAGTACACCATAGTTTTCTGGTTCTTTTTCTAGTGCTTTTTCATAATAAGCCAAGGCTTTATCTTTTTCGCCTTTGGCTAAAAAGTATTGCGCTACTTCAATATTAGATTTCCCTTTTTCGTCGTCTGCTATTTTTGAAGTAATAGCAACCAATTGGCTTTCATACTCTGGATTTTTACCAACAAACTTTACAAAATCTGCTAGTACCATCATTTTTGCTTCTGGTTTAATTTGACTAGAATTAAGCACAATCTCCATAGAAGCTACTGCTTTTTCTGCTTCATTATCATCTAAATAAAACTTATACAAAGCTAAGTGAACCATTTGCGAATTAGGATGGCTTTGTAATAGCTTTTTAGCTGTTTCAAAGGCTTTTTCTTTTTCGTTATTTTCACTATATCTAAAAATTAGAGAAAGGTAATTTATTTCTAAATCAGGATTTTCTTCTACACGCTCTTCTAACTTTTCTATTTGTCCTTTTTTATCTCCTGTAGCATTATAAATCATGTTTCTTACACGATCTCTTGTTTCTGAAAGCCCAAATTCTGCATCCATTTCATCTAAAACCTCCAAAGCATCATCATACTTTTTGGTTTTTACATACAATGTGGCTAGATCTTCTTTATAATCTGGATGGTATTTTACAAGTTGTTTTACCGTTTTAATGGCTTTTTCAAGATTGTTTTGTTTTGCATATACATCATAAAGCTCATCTAAATACCATTCGTTATCTGGTTCTTTTTTTATGGCTTGTTGTAAGGCTTTTTCTGCAGCACCAAAATCTTTAAGCTTGTTGTAGTTTTTTCCTAATTCAAAAAACAAAGCAGCATCAGAGTCGTCTATTTTTTCGCATTTTAGTAAAGCTTCAATAGCACGATCATAGTTTTCTATTCCTTTTTGTTTTAAGGCTTCAAAAAAGAGTTCTTGGTAAGCATCTTCATTGTTTCCTAAATCGTCATCTGGCTTTTTATTAAAATCAACTTGCGCATAGTTTACCTGCGGAAAAAGAAGTATTCCGAAAATAAACAGCAGTATGTATAGTTGTTTTTTCATAAATAGCGATGCTAGAACAAGCGCAGCATAACATTGTTATTATTGTTTAGCAATAGTTATTCCAAAACCGAATAATCACCAATACTAATTTTAGTGAATTCACCATTATACTTTACGTGATTACCAATCATTGCTTGGTCTAAATTAGCATTTTTTATGGTGGTATGGTTTTGTATTAAGCTATTTTTAACGCTTGCATTTTCTATTATACAATTATTACCAACAGACACATTAGGCCCAATAGTAGCATTGCTTAGTTTTACATTTTCGCCAATATAGCAAGGCTCCACAATTGTAGCATTTTCTAAAGTTACAGAATCTGCAATTAATTGTTCTTGGTTATCTGCTTTTAAAAAGCCTAACATTTTAGTATTGGTTTCTAAAGTAACAGCTTTATTACCACAATCCATCCACTCGTCTACAGTTCCTGTTTTAAAGACTTTACCATCTTGCATCATGCGTAAAATACCATCGTTAATTTGGTATTCTCCTCCATTCATTATGTTTTCGTCTAAAACTTCTTGCAGTTTTCCTTTTAAAACAGCAACGTCTTTAAAGTAATAAATACCTATTACTGCTTGGTTACTTACAAAGGTTTGTGGTTTTTCTACAAGCTCTGTAATATGATTATCTGCATTTAAATTTACCACACCATAAGCTTCAGGATTTTCTACTTCTTTAGTCCAAATTACAGCATCTGCTTCTGGATCTAAATTAAAATCTGCACGAATTAGCGTATCTGCGTAAGCAATAACTGCAGGACCAGAAAGCGAAGGTTCTGCACACATAATAGCGTGACCTGTACCTAACGGTTGGTCTTGTCTGTAAATAGATGCTTTGGCACCAAGACTTTTAGCTAGTTCTTTTAAACTAGTAACTACATCATCACCAAACCAAGCAGGATCACCAAGAACAAATGCTATTTCTTCTATAGGTTGCTTTAAAACCTTTGCAATATCTTTTACCAATCTGTGAACTATTGGCTGTCCTGCAACAGGAATTAATGGTTTTGGTACTGTTAAACTATGTGGACGTAAACGAGAACCTCGTCCTGCCATTGGTACTATTATTTTCATTGAAAAATATATTTTTATTTCCACGAAAGTGGAAATCTGTTTCATTAAAGTTTATGTTATTTATACCTACAAGGTTTTAAAAACCTTTAAGGGTTTCTTAAGAAGTCCCTGTACTACCAAAACCACCTTCCCCTCTATCGGTTTCAGATAGTGTTTCTACTTCTATCCATTCTGCTCTTTCGTGTTTTGCAATTACTAATTGTGCCACACGCTCACCATTTTCAATGGTAAAATCTTGGTTAGAAAGGTTTACTAGAATAACTCCTATTTCTCCTCTATAATCTGCATCTACAGTTCCAGGAGCATTTAATACAGTAATTCCTTTTTTAGCTGCAAGACCACTTCTTGGTCTTACTTGTGCTTCAAAACCTATTGGTAATTCAATAAATAAGCCTGTTTTAACAATAGTTCTTTCTAAAGGCTTAAGTACTATCGATTCTGTAATATTTGCTCTTAAATCCATTCCTGCAGACGCTATGGTTTCATAGTTTGGTAATGCGTGACTAGATTTGTTTATTATTTTTATGTTCATGCTTTGTTTCCGCGAAAGCGGTATCATTCGGTTTTTCTAAATGGAAAAACTATTTATTAATAAATATTCGTTTTAATTCTTTTTTCTCTAGTTGAAAAACTA
>Ga0209121_10001759_pt1 | contig 22662 bp, 19 predicted proteins | sample Cruoilmetagenom3_FD_187292 | JGI IMG/M metagenome (GOLD analysis project Ga0209121, IMG submission 187292) | Oil polluted marine microbial communities from Coal Oil Point, Santa Barbara, California, USA - Sample 3 (SPAdes) (version 2) | ecosystem: Environmental > Aquatic > Marine > Oil seeps ... | reverse complement strand
CGGATCACCGACCGCCGGGTTGTGACGTTTGGCTTTAATACACAGGCTGATGTGCGCGCTGTGAACCTGACCTATAAGGCCGGTGTCGCGCATTTTGATATTGAGCTGCGCAACGAGGATAAGGTGATCAAAGATTGCTCCTTGCCAATGCCCGGTGATCACAATGTATCCAACGCGTTAAGCGCCGTGGCCGTGGCGCGGCATCTTGGCATGAAACTGGATGAAATCCGCGAGGCTTTGGCCAGTTTCGGCGGGGTGAACCGCCGCTTTACCCGTGTGGGCGAAGTGGACGGCGTGACAATCATTGATGACTATGGCCACCACCCGGTTGAGATTGCCGCCGTGTTGAAGGCCGCACGCCAAGCCACCACAGGGCGCGTGATTGCTGTGCACCAACCCCACCGGTATTCACGGCTCCATACGCTGTTTGCAGATTTTTGCTCTTGCTTTAATGAGGCCGATGTTGTGGCCATCGCCGAAGTTTACGCCGCAGGTGAAGACCCGATTGAAGGCGCCAGCCGTGATGATCTGGTGGCCGGGCTGATTGCCCATGGCCACCGCCACGCCTGCGCCATTCAGGACGAAGATGATCTGGTGCGCCTTGTGCGCGAACAAGCGCGCCCCGGTGATATGGTGGTCTGCCTTGGGGCCGGGACCATCAGCACCTGGGCCAACGGCCTGCCAGACCGCCTGCGAGAAGGTTAAACCATGACCGACACCCTCAAACGCCGCATTGGTCCGGGATTGCTGACCGCCTATGGCGTCGGGGTGATGGTGGGGGCGGGCATTTATGTTCTGGTCGGTGCTGTGGTCGCCGATGCCGGGGTCTGGGCCCCGCTGTCGTTTCTGCTGGCTGGGCTGGTGGCAGCCCCAACAGCACTGAGTTATGCCGAATTTTCAACGCGCTTGCCCGAAGCTGCGGGCGAGGCGCTGTATGTCTCCAAGGGGCTGAAGCTGCCGTTTCTGGCGATCATCGTCGGGCTGGCGATTGTGCTGGCTGGCACGGTTTCTGCCGCCGCTGTTCTGCGCGGAGGGGCGGGGTATCTGACGGCTGTCACCGGATTTGCCATGACGCCCAGCATTGTGGTGATGGGGCTTGCCTTGATGGCTGTGGCCATTTTGGGCGTGCTCGAGAGCCTGGCCCTGGCAGCGGTGTTCACCGTGGTTGAGGTGACGGGGCTGGCTTTGGTGATCTATGCCGGCATGTCGGCGGATCCGACGGCAGATTTCAGCGTCCCTGCCGAGATCGTCTGGTCAGGAGTTGCGACGGGGGCGGTGCTGGCGTTTTTTGCCTTCATTGGCTTTGAGGATATCGTGAATATGGCCGAGGAGGTGTCCTCGCCCGAGCGCACAATGCCGCGCGCGATCCTGTGGTCCCTGGCGATCACGGCCTTGCTGTATGTGCTGGTGTCATTAGCGGCCGTGCGGGCTGTGCCGCTGGGAATACTGGGAAAAAGCGAGCAGCCCCTGGCGCTGGTCTGGTCCACGGTCCACGGTGGCAATGCCGCGTTTTTATCGGTGATTGCCGTGGCGGCGGCGCTGAATGGGGTGTTGGCGCAGATCGTGATGGCCAGCCGCGTGTTGTTTGGGTTGGGCAAACGCCACTCAGGACTGGGGGTGTTTCACCATACACACGCGCGGTTTGGCACACCCCTTCTGGCCACCGTGCTCATCGGCGTGGCTGTGATTTCGGCGGCTGTCGTGTTGCCGCTGTCTGATCTGGCTGAAACGACGTCAATGCTACTATTGGCTGTATTTGTATTGGTAAACGCCGCTCTGGTTGCTATGAAACTAAGACAGCCCGACGCGCCGTTCCGGGTGGCGATGGCTGTACCTATATTCGGTCTGATCGCGGCACTGGCCGCCCTGATCGTGACAACGGGAGTAGGCCAATGACCCTATCTTTGATCCTGGCCTGTGTCTGGGCTCTGAGCGCCAATGTGCTGGCGATGCTGCCGAGCCGTGACAATTATTGGCGCTGTGCTTATGTGTTGATCGCCATTGGCATCCCTTTGTTGGGTTATGTCACGTATGAAAACGGCCCCTGGATTGGCCTGTTAGTGTTGGCCGCCGGCATGAGCGTACTGCGCTGGCCGGTGATTTATCTGGGCCGCTGGCTGCGTGGGCTGGCCCGCTAAGGAGTAGAGTTTTGGCCATCGTTATTGTTCTTGTTTGTTTGATCGCTCCAGGTATCGCAGGGTTTTATGCTGTCCGAAACGGGATGCGCTGGGTTGTTCCAGTGCTGATCGCAGGGTTTACCGCGCTCATGATTTGGGCAATCTGGAAGGGTCAGAATGCGCAGGGCTGGGATGGGCTTGGCTATGCGTTGGTGGCGGCTTTTGTGGCGGCTCCGGCGATTTTGGGCGCGGTGCTGGGTGGTTTGCTTGGCTGGTGGCGCAATCGCAAAACCCTTGCAGCCGCCGGACTGCACAATTAGCACAGACCACATGAGAGATATGCCATCCCCCCGCGGAAAACTGACACAAAACCGGCTGCTGGCTGATCTGACCTGGCTGCGCGTCGGCGGACCTGCGGATTTTCTGTTTCAGCCAGCCGATACTGAGGATCTGGCCGATTTCCTTTCCGCTCTGGACCGGGATGTCGCCGTGTTTCCCATGGGGGTTGGATCAAATCTGATTGTGCGCGATGGCGGTTTGCGCGCCGTCGTGATCCGCATGGGGCGCGGATTTAACGGGATTGAGATATCGGGCAACCGTGTCACTGCTGGCGCTGCGGTGCTGGATGCACATGTGGCGCGCAAGGCGGCGGAAGCTGGCGTTGATCTGACCTTTCTGCGCACCATTCCCGGTGCGGTAGGGGGGGCGGTGCGGATGAATGCCGGCTGTTATGGCAGCTATACGGCCGATGTGTTCGTTTCTGCCCAAGCGGTGACACGCGAGGGCAAGATCGTCACGCTGTCGGCGGATGATCTGCAATTTCAGTACCGACAAACCGATCTGCCCGAAGGCTGGGTGATCACGTCGGCCACGTTTGAGGGGCCAACGGGGGATCCCGATGAATTGTCACAGCGCATGGATGCCCAGTTGGTAAAGCGTGATGAAACCCAACCCACCAAAGAGCGCAGCGCCGGCAGTACCTTTCGCAATCCGGCGGGATTTAGCTCAACCGGGCAGGCGGATGATGTGCATGACCTGAAGGCCTGGAAGGTCATTGATGACGCCGGAATGCGTGGTGCCACAAGGGGTGGCGCGCAAATGAGTGAGAAACACTCAAACTTCCTGATCAACACTGGCACCGCTACTGCCGCCGATCTGGAAGGTTTGGGCGAAGATGTGCGAAAAAGTGTTTTCCAAAACAGTGGCATAATGCTAAACTGGGAAATTATGAGGGTTGGCGAACCAGCCCCGACCGATCCGTGAGGCGGATTAACTAGAACAAGGCCGATAAACGGTCTGAAAATTTGAGGCACTAGGTGGGTATTTCGAGCAGAAAACCCCGAAAAGTGGCGGTGTTATTGGGTGGCCCTTCGTCTGAGCGCGAAGTGTCACTATCTACTGGACAGGAATGCGCCGCGGCATTGAGGGAAGCAGGCTGTGATGTGGTTGAGATCGATGCTGATCTCGACCTTGCTGCACGTCTGATGGACATAAAACCTGATGTAGTCTTCAACGCCCTGCATGGCCGCTGGGGTGAAGATGGGTGCGTGCAGGGACTGCTGGAATGGATGCATCTGCCCTATACCCATTCAGGTGTGCTGGCCTCGGCGCTGGCCATGGACAAACAGAAATCCAAAGAAGTGTACCGCGCTGCCGGCTTGCCGATCGTTGAAAGCGTTCTGGCGCCGCGCGAGGTGGTCAAAACCCGCCATGTGATTGCGCCGCCCTATGTTGTTAAACCCAACAATGAAGGGTCATCCGTGGGCATCTATATCGTGCAGGACGCCGCCAATGGCCCGCCGCAATTGCCCGATGATATGCCCGAAACTGTGATGGTGGAAACCTATGCGCCCGGGCGCGAACTGACCGCCACAGTGTTGGGCGAGCGCGCGCTGACAGTGACTGATATCATCACCGATGGCTGGTATGATTATCACGCCAAATACGCCGCCGGTGGATCACGCCATGTGGTGCCCGCAGAGGTGCCGCAAGAGATTTTTGACGCCTGTATGCAGTATGCGTTGCGCGCCCACGAAGTGCTGGGGTGCCGGGGCATGTCGCGCACTGATTTCCGCTGGGACGAGGCGCGAGGCATGGAGGGGCTTGTGTTGTTGGAGACAAACACACAACCCGGCATGACCCCCACATCCCTTAGCCCCGAGCAAGCTCAGGTGGTGGGCATGTCATTTCCCGAATTGTGTAATTGGTTGGTAGAGGACGCATCATGCGACAGGTAAATCAGACCCCGAAAAGCGATCCGGCTCCGTCGCGTTGGGCCTATCGGCTGGAACGGCTGATGCTGACGCCGATGTTTCGCAAGATCTTGAAGGTTGGTGTGCCATTTTGCCTGACTTTTGTGCTGGGCACGATCTATCTGGCCGACAAGGAGCGGCAGCAAAAACTGGTGCTGGCCGTTGCTGATATGCGCCAACAGATTGAAACGCGGCCCGAATTCATGGTCAACCTTCTGGCCATTGAGGGCGCCAGCGTTGAAACCGAAGACCGCATTCGCGCCATTTTCCCCATCGAGTTTCCGGCCAGTTCCTTTGATCTGGAGCTGGATGACATCCGTGCACTGATCGAAGGCTTGCCTGCGGTGGCCGATGCCGCTGTGCGCATCCGGCAGGGCGGTGTTCTGGTGGCCGAGGTCAGCGAGCGCCGGCCGGTGGCGCTTTGGCGCACTCGTGAAGGATTGGGCATTGTTGACGTCGAGGGTGTCGTTGTGGGGGATGTGGTCATGCGCAACGAACGGGCTGACCTGCCACTTGTTGTGGGTAAGGGCGCAGATCGTGCCTTGCCCGAAGCCTTGTCAGTATTGCATGCCGCTCAGCCCCTGTCGGGGCGGGTCAAAGGCCTTGTGCGCATGGGCGAGCGACGTTGGGATGTGGTGTTGGATCGCGATCAGCGCATCCAACTGCCTGCCATCGGACCGGTGCGCGCATTGGAGCGCGTGATCGTGCTGAACCAGGTGCAGGACATGCTGGAGCGCGATCTGGTGGTCGTGGATATGCGGCTGGCTGAACGGCCAACCATACGAATGAATGAGGCGGCCATTGATGAATGGTGGCGTGTGACCAAATTGAGTGCAGAGGCAAACGGACAATGATCGAACTCTATGACAGCCAGAGGGCGATGCGCAACATGCGCAAAGCGGCGATGCAACGCGGTGTGATCGCGGTTCTGGATGTGGGCACATCCAAAATCGCCTGCTTGGTTTTGCGCTTTGATGGCACCGATCGTCTGGCCGAGGCTGAAGGCATCGGCGCGTTGGCAGGGCAGGCGGGGTTCCGGGTGATCGGGGCCGCCACAACCCGCTCGCGCGGGGTGCGTTTTGGCGAAATTGACGCCATGCAGGAAACCGAGCGCGCCATTCGCACGGCCATTCAGGCCGCGCAAAAAATGGCCAATATCCGTGTCGATCATGTGATTGGCTGTTTCTCGGGGGCTGATCCGCGCAGCTATGGTCTGGCGGGCGAGGTGGATATCGAAGGGCAGGTGGTGACCGAACAGGATGTCAGCCGTGTGCTGAGCGCCTGTGATGTGCCCGATTACGGCATGGGCCGCGAAGTGTTGCATGCCCAACCGGTGAATTTTGCGTTGGATCATCGCAGTGGAATGGGGGATCCGCGCGGCCAGATTGGTCAGGCGTTGTCGACTGATATGCATATGCTGACGGTGGATGCCAACGCGGTGCAGAATCTGGCGCATTGCGTGCGGCGCTGTGATCTTGAATTGGCGGGTCTGGCCAGTTCGGCTTATGTCTCCGGCATCTCCGCTATGGTCGAAGATGAACAGGAATTGGGGGCCGCCTGTATTGATCTGGGTGGTGGCTCGGCTGGTGTTTCGATCTTCATGAAGAAACATATGATCTATGCCGACAGCGTGCGCATTGGCGGCGATCATGTGACGTCGGATATCTCAAAGGGATTGCAAATTCCGACATCTGTGGCCGAACGGATCAAGACGTTTTATGGCGGCGTTGTTGCCACTGGCATGGATGACCGCGAGATGATCGAGATCGGTGCCGATACGGGGGATTGGCACCATGACCGCCGGTCTGTCAGCCGGGCCGAGTTGATCGGGATCATGCGCCCTCGGGTGGAGGAAATCCTGGAAGAAGTCCGGTCGCGGTTGGATGCCGCCGGATTTGAGCACCTGCCCAGCCAGCAGATTGTGCTGACCGGTGGCGGCAGCCAAATTCCTGGCCTTGACGGATTAGCGAGCAAGATTTTGGGACAACAAGTGCGGCTGGGGCGGCCTTTGCGCGTGCATGGTCTTCCGCAAGCGGCAACCGGGGCAGGATTTGCCTCGGCAGTTGGTCTTTGCCTCTTTGCCGCGAATCCTCAGGACGAGTGGTGGGACTTTGAAATTCCGGTCGATCGTTATCCAGCACGGTCGCTGAAACGGGCCGTGAAATGGTTTAAGGACAACTGGTAACCCCAAGATGTGGTCAAATTGGCAAAATACCGCGTATATCACCAAAAAAGTGGCCATATTTGGTATACAAACGCCAGTTTTTTGGTGACGCACAGGGACCATTTGGGTAAGAATGGTGGGGATTAACTTAATAATCAGCCTGCGCGGGCGGGCATAACAAGCAGGCGGACAGACAGATGACATTGAACCTTACAATGCCGGGGCAAGAAGACCTCAAACCCCGGATCACCGTATTTGGGGTGGGTGGGGCCGGCGGTAACGCCGTCAACAACATGATCGAAAAAGAGTTGGAAGGCGTTGATTTCGTCGTGGCCAACACCGACGCGCAGGCGTTGCAGCAAAGCGATGCCCCTCAGCGCATTCAGCTGGGTGTGAAAGTGACCGAAGGTCTGGGTGCCGGTGCGCGTCCAAGCGTTGGGGCCGCAGCCGCCGAAGAAAACATTGAGCAGATCGTTGATCATCTGGCGGGGGCACACATGTGCTTTATCACTGCCGGTATGGGTGGCGGCACTGGCACCGGTGCGGCGCCAATCATTGCTCAGGCCGCCCGCGAATTGGGTGTTCTGACTGTTGGCGTTGTGACCAAGCCCTTCCAGTTTGAAGGTGCCAAGCGGATGAAACAGGCCGAAGACGGCGTGGAATCCTTGCAGAAGATGGTCGATACGCTGATCATCATTCCCAACCAGAACCTGTTCCGGCTGGCCAACGAAAAAACCACCTTCACCGAAGCGTTCTCCATGGCGGATGACGTTTTGTATCAAGGTGTTAAAGGTGTCACGGACCTGATGGTTCGCCCCGGTTTGATCAATCTCGACTTTGCCGATGTCCGCGCGGTAATGGATGAGATGGGCAAAGCCATGATGGGCACCGGCGAAGACACCGGCGAAGATCGCGCCATTCAGGCCGCTGAGAAGGCCATCGCCAACCCATTGTTGGACGAAATCAGCCTGCGTGGCGCCAAAGGTGTTCTGATCAACATCACCGGCGGTCATGATCTGACGCTCTTTGAGCTGGACGAAGCCGCCAACCGCATCCGCGAGGAAGTGGACGCCGAAGCAAACATCATTGTTGGCTCCACTTTGGATGCCGCGATGGAAGGGGCGATGCGTGTCAGCGTTGTAGCCACAGGCATCGACGCCTCTGAGATGGTGCATGACATTCCGGTGCCACGTCGCTCAATGGCGCAGCCGTTGCAGCCTGCATCCGTGCAGGAAGAAAGCGCAGTAGACATTGCTGCGGCTCCCGCTCCGATCGCGGCCGAAAACCGCGCTGAACCATCGCTGTTCAATGACATCGACGCCGAGCGCGCCGCGGCAGAAGAGCAGATGGAAGACATCTTTGAGCCCGAAACCGTGCGCCGCGCAGAGCCGGTTTTTGAGGATACATCGGATGACGTACCAGCACCGGCCTATATTCCACGCGCGGAAGAAACGCGTGAGGTTGCTGCCGCTCCTGAGGATGACATGGAAGGTTTTGTCGCGCCGCGCTCTCGCACTGCGGGCACCCCATCACCCGAAGCGATGGCCCGTCTGAGTGCTGCCGTGGGCAAAGTTCCCGCCCGGCAGGCGCAACCACAAACCGCTGATCCGCGCGGCGAGGATGAGGCTGAAAAACCCCGCTTTGGGATCAATTCGCTGATCAATCGCATGACCGGTCATGCCAGTGAAGCCGAGCAACCAGCCCCACGCCCGACACGGCAACAGCCGCCTGTCAGCACCCAATCTGCACAACCTGCGCCCATCGAATCGCAGGACACGCAAGAGGATCAAATCGAGATACCAGCCTTCTTGCGCCGCCAGGCGAACTAAACGGCAACAATTCCTGTGTGAGAGAAGGCCGCTTTGTGCGGCCTTTTTTCGTTTTTAAACAGTTAGTTAGACCCCATAAAAACAAGATCGGCAGGTTTACGCCTCTCTGTTACAGGTCATGTTTCAAGACGTTGCAAAGATTGAATTGAGCCTTGGGCGGGCTGGCTCTAAATCTGGCGCACTCTCGGGCCTTAAGGGCTTGGTAACCAATTTGACAAAACTGACAGGTACAACGTGCAGACAACGCTAACATCGCAGATTGAGTTTAACGGCGTCGGGCTGCATTCCGGCGTTGAGACTTGTTTGCGTATTCTGCCTGCTTTGCCGGGACGTGGGATCGTCTTTCGCCGCAGCGATGTGGATGGTGCCACCGCAGACATTCCGGCGCGCTGGGATCTGGTGAAACAATCGCCCCTGTGCACCAAACTGGTAAATGAACATGGGGTTTCGATTTCAACTGTTGAGCATGTGATGGCTGCCCTTATTGGGTGTGGTGTCCACAACGCTACGGTTGAAGTGAATGGCCCGGAAGTTCCTATTCTTGACGGCAGTTCCGCAGCCTTCGTGCGCGGTATCCTGTCCAAAGGCATCCGCCAGTTGGGCGCGCCCTTAAAAGCGCTGCGTCTGATTGACATGATCGAAGTGCAAAAAGGCGAGGCCTGGGCCCGTTTGGTGCCGCATGACACGCTGTTGATCGAATTCAAGATTGAGTTTGAAGACGCCGCTATTGGTGAGCAGAAAAAACTGCTGAACATGTCCAACGGCAGTTTTGTGCGCGAGCTGTCCAACAGCCGCACCTTTTGCCGTAAGGCCGATGTGGATGCGATGCGTGCCAACGGGCTTGCCTTAGGGGGCACGTTGGAAAATGCCGTGGTTGTTGATGGCGCCCAAGTGCTGAGTCCGGGCGGTTTGCGCCACCGGGATGAGGCGGTGCGCCACAAGATGTTGGACGCATTGGGGGATCTGGCCCTAGCTGGCGCACCGATTCTCGGCCACTATCAGGGCTACCGTGCTGGCCATGCTTTGACCAATGATCTGCTGCGGGCGCTTTTTGCCACCCCACACGCCTTTGAACTGGTCGAATGTGACGCTGAAATCGCCGCGCGCCTGCCCGGTGCGGGCGTTCATTGGGGCGAAATCCCCAAAGTCGCGTAATCCATACCTAAGAATCATGCCAAAGGCGTTTTGCACCGGAAAATTCTGTGCTAGGACCAAGGGATTACTTGGGGTAAAAATCTGCAAATTCGCATGAAGGTGAGTTCGAGCATGACAATAGGCAAGTCGCGGGCAACTGGTGTCAGTGCCTTAGTCATTTGCATCGCATTGGCGGCCTGTGGCGATAACAGCGCCGTGGAACGCGGTGATGTGGATTATGAACTGTACACAGCCGAGCAAATTTTTGAACGCGCCGAATATGATCTGGCACAAAAAGATGCTGATCTGGCGGCGTCGGTTTTTGGCGAAGTAGAGCGGCTTTACCCTTATTCTGAATGGGCTAAACGATCCGTTATCATGCAAGCCTTCGCCTATCATCAGGCCAAGGATTATGAAAACAGCCGGTCAGCTGCGCAGCGGTTCATTGATTTTTATCCCACCGATGAAGATGCAGCCTATGCGCAATACCTGCTGGCCCTTAGCTATTACGACCAAATTGATGAAGTCGGTCGCGATCAGGGGCTGACTTTTCAGGCGCTGCAATCCCTGCGTGAGGTGATTGAGCGTTATCCCGATAGTGAATATGCCCGTTCAGCGATTCTTAAGTTTGATCTGGCATTTGACCATCTGGCGTCCAAGGAAATGGAAATTGGCCGCTACTATCTGCGCGGTGATCATTTCCCGGCAGCCATTAACCGATTCCGTGTCGTGGTTGAGGACTTCCAAACCACATCACACACCGCCGAGGCGTTGCATCGTCTGGTTGAGGCGTATCTGTCGCTTGGCCTGGTCAATGAGGCCCAAACCGCGGGCGCCATTCTGGGCCACAACTTCCAAAGCACCGAATGGTATGAGGACAGCTATAAACTGCTGACCGGGCAGGGGCTGACCTTGCAGGCCAAAGGTGACAATTGGCTGCGTCAGATTTACCGGCAGATGTTGCAGGGCCGTTGGCTCTGATTTCGGGGTAAGGGCATCATGCTCAGGGGCCTCACCATCCGCGATATGCTGATCATCGACCAGCTTGAGCTGGAGGTGCAGCCCGGTTTGAACGCGCTGACCGGCGAAACCGGGGCTGGCAAATCTATTCTTCTGGACAGTTTGGGGTTTGTGCTGGGGTGGCGTGGGCGTGCCGAACTTGTGCGCAGCGGCGCCGAGCAGGGCGAAGTCACTGCCTGGTTTGATCTGCCCCCCGATCACGGCGCGCGTGCCGTATTGGCCGAGGCCGGATTGCCCCAGGAAGATGAACTGATTCTGCGCCGTATCAACAGCCGAGACGGGCGCAAAACGGCTTGGGTCAATGACCGGCGTTGTTCGGGCGAGGTGCTGCGCCAGCTATCGGAAACCTTGGTAGAGCTGCATGGCCAACATGATGATCGTGGCCTGTTGAACCCACGCGGGCACCGGTCTTTGTTGGATGTTTTTGGCGGGCATGAGGCCAAGATTAACGCCACCCGAACGGCCTGGCGCAGCCGTGCCGCGGCCCGCAAGGCGCTGGAGGCCGCCGAGGCGACCTTGGCCCAGATGCGCGCGGACGAAGAATTTCTGCGTCATGCGGTGGGCGAATTTGATGCGCTGGACCCGCAACCGGGGGAAGATGAGGCACTTGATAGCCGCCGTCGGCTGATGCAAGGCGCGGAACGCATGCGCGAGGATGTCGCCAAAGCTCAGGCGGCATTGGGCCATGACGGCGCCGAAGGCGCGGCAGGTGATGCGATGCGGTGGCTCGAATCGGTGGCCCAATCCGCAGAGGGACATCTGGATTCACCGATTGCCGCCATTGGACGCGCATTGGTTGAATTGGACGAGGCCACAAGCGGCGTGGCACAGGCGTTGGAAGTATTATCATTCAACGCCAGTGAGTTAGAGGATGTCGAAGAGCGGCTGTTTGCAATCCGGGCCTTGGCGCGCAAACACGAAACCTTGCCAGATGACCTGGCCAAATTTGGCGAAGGGCTGCGTGCCAAACTGACGGCGCTGGATCAGGGCGAGGGCAACATTGCCGAATTGCAGGCCGATCTGGCCGTGGCTGAGGCAGAATATACCCGCGCAGCAGACGCATTGGGCAAGGCCCGCCGGAAATCCGCGATCGCATTGGACAAGGCGATGATGCGCGAACTTGCCCCACTAAAGATGGAGCGCGCTGTGTTTGAGACAGTGTTTGAGGCGGCGGAACCGGGGCCAGAAGGCATGGATGAGGTCACATTCTGTGTGGCCACCAACCCTGGTGCGCCTTCCGGGCCGCTAAACCGGATTGCCTCTGGCGGCGAATTAAGCCGGTTCTTGCTGGCGCTCAAAGTGTGCCTGACTGGCACGGATGCAGGTGTTACCTTGATCTTTGACGAGATTGACCGCGGCGTTGGCGGGGCCACAGCCGATGCCGTGGGCCGTCGTTTGGCGCAGCTGGCTGATAAGGGGCAGGTGTTGGTTGTCACCCATTCGCCGCAAGTGGCGGCGCGTGCCGGGCATCACTGGCGCGTGGAAAAACGGGTTGAGAAGGGGCAAACGCTCTCTTCTCTCAGTGTTTTGTCGAATCAGGCGCGCGTGGATGAAATCGCCCGAATGCTGTCAGGTGATACAATCACAGACGCCGCCCGTGCCGCCGCTGAGATGCTGATTGCCGGTTAGCAGGGCCTGAAACCCAGCAGAGCCAGGCGCGCTTTGTATCCAGAATCGCAGGCTCGTTTCAGCGCACCGCAAACAGGTGAGCATCAGTTCGCCGGGGGCACAAGTTTGCCGGGGTTCATGATGTTATCAGGGTCAAGCGCGCGTTTGAGCGTGCCCATCACGGCCCAAGCCCCCCCATGTTCCTGTGCCATGTACTCCAGTTTTCCCAACCCTATGCCATGTTCGCCGCTCGAGGTACCGCCCAGTGACAGTGCCAGTTCCACCATCCGATTAGAGGCCGCTTTCGCGCGGGCAACCTCATCTGCATCCGTTTCGTCGATCAGCAGGATTGCATGAAAATTACCGTCGCCCACATGGCCCAAAATAGGGCCGGTCAGATTTGAATGTGCCAGATCGCTGCGGGTTATTTCAACGGCTTCGGCCAGACGGGAAATGGGGACACATATATCGGTGACGATGGCACGTGCGCCGGGGCGCAGTTGAAGAATAGCGTGATAGGCGTTGTGCCGCATCGCCCAGAGCGCATTTCGGTCTTCAGTTTTAGTGGCCCAGGAAAACCCCTGGCCTTCATGTTCGGCAGCGATCTGGCCAAAGATTGCGCTTTGATCTGCCACGGTGGCCTCAGTGCCATGAAATTCAAGTAATAGATGAGGTTTCACAGGTAACTTACTGTTACTATAGCTGTTTACAGCAATCACACTGTCGCTATCCATCAGCTCGATACGTGCCAGCGGCAGGCCCATTTGTATGGCATCCATGGTTGCTGCAACTGCATCATTGACGCTGGCAAAGGCGCAGACCGCGCTTGAAACTGCCTCTGGCGTACCTTGCAATCGCAGGGTCAGCTCGGTGATCAGCCCCAATGTGCCCTCCGACCCGACAAACAACCCAGTGAGGTCATACCCCGCAGATGATTTGCGTGCACGGGTGCCAGTGCGGATCACTTCGCCCGTTGCGCTCACCACTTCCAGTGCCAGAACGCTATCGCGCATGGTGCCATAGCGCACGGCCGTGGTGCCGCTGGCACGGGTTGAGGCCATGCCGCCAATCGAGGCATTGGCACCGGGATCTACCGGAAAGAACAGGCCAGTGGCACGCAATTCTTCGTTCAATGCTTCGCGGGTGACACCCGGTTGCACGGTCACATCCTGATCGCCCGGACGGATGTTCAAAACCCGGTTCATGTGCTGGAAATCCACGCATATGCCACCCCGCACTGCTTGGGCCTGCCCCTCCAGAGAGGTGCCGGCCCCCCAACCCACCACCGGACATTTGTGGCGCGCACAAATGGAGACGATTTGCATGACGTCTTCGGTTGAGCGGGGATAGGCCACAGCATCAGGGGGCGTCAGGGGGAAATGGGTTTCACTACGGCCATGAGCCGTGAGTTCGGACTTGGAGAGGGTTACGCCTTCGCCTAGAACTGCACAAAGCTCTGCGATTGCATCATTGATGCCCATGTGTGGCCTTTCGTTGTGTATTCTACGCATAAGACTATGCCATGCAGCGCCGATGGAAAAGAACGCGCTTGAGAAAGGTAAACGCAACAGATGGCCAACCCCGATCCAGCGATGTGGCGGCAGAAATGGCAGGCCGCCTGCGATGGGCTGAAACGCGCATGGTCAATGCTGCTGAAACGCGGCCCAAGTCAGATCCAGTTTTGGTTCATAGCACTGCTTATCGGGATTGCGGCAGGTTTTGCCGCTTTGGGGTTTCGCAAGGGCATTTCCGCTGTACAGGCTTGGGCGTATGGCACCGATGATGTTGCGGGGATTCAGGCCTTTGCCGGAATGCTGCCGTGGTATTGGTTGTTGATCATTCCAATTCTGGGCGGTTTGGCAGTGGGGCTGATTCTGCACTGGTTCACGCCCGATGGGCGGGTGCGCGCGGTTGCGGATGTGATTGAAGGCGCTGCTTTGAAGGAAGGCCGGGTGGAGATGCGCGAGGGCGTGGCGTCTGCCTTCGCCTCGATGATCACTCTGGGCACTGGGGGGTCTTCGGGCCGCGAGGGGCCGGTGGTACATATCGCGGGGGTTATCTCAACCTGGATCAGCAACCGGATTATGGCGGATGGTGTCACCGGGCGGGATCTGCTTGGCTGTGCCGTGGCCGCAGCGGTGTCAGCGTCTTTCAATGCCCCGATTGCGGGGGCCATTTTTGCGCTGGAAGTGGTGTTGCGCCATTTTGCCGTGCACGCATTTGCGCCGATTGTGATTGCCTCGGTTGCGGGCACGGTGATCAACCGGCTGGAATTCGGTGATGTGACCGAGTTTACCTTGCCCGTGGCCAGTGCGCTGGAATTTTATGTGGAATTGCCGGCGTTCCTGATTCTGGGGCTGTTGTGCGGCTTGGTGGCCACGTTGCTGATGCAAGCGATTTTCCTGACGGAGGATATCGCCAGCCATTGGCAGGACCGATTGTCGATCCCGCGCTATCTGCGCCCTGCAGTGGCCGGTGGTTTACTGGGTGGATTGGCGATCTGGTTTCCCCATATCATCGGCGTGGGCTATGAGACGACGTCGGCGGCACTGACCGGCCAGCTGGTCCTTCATGAAGCCGTGGTCTTTGCCATTCTCAAGGTGGCCGCTGTGGCCATCACCTTTGGCGGGCGCATGGGCGGAGGGGTGTTTTCACCTTCGCTTATGGTGGGGGCGCTGAGCGGTCTGGCCTTTGGGCTGATTGCCACGGGGGTCTTTCCCGATGTGTCCGGCTCAAGCACGCTCTATGCGCTGGCAGGCATGGGGGCGGTAGCGGCGGCCGTCCTGGGCGCGCCTATATCCACGACTTTGATTGTGTTTGAAATGACGGGCGATTGGCAAACCGGCCTTGCGGTGATGGTCGCAGTGTCGATGTCAACAGCCCTTGGATCGCGGTTGGTACGACGGTCGTTCTTTTTGACGCAGCTGGATCGGCGCGGCACGCGGTTGGCGGCAGGGCCACACGCGTATTTGCTGGGCATGTTCCGCGTGGCCAAGCTGATGCGCGCCAAGGATGAGGACGGCGCCGCTGACGAAGAGCGCTGCTGGGAAATGATCGGGGACGGTATCTATGTGGATGGCAACGCCACACTTGAAGCAGCGATGCCGATCTTTGATCGCACCCCGGTGCCGTTTATTCCGGTGGTGACACTCACTGGCGAAGATCTGTCACCCGAACTTTGGGGCGCGCTGTTTCATGTGGATGCGCTCAAGGCGTACAACCGAGCACTGGCAGCGGTGTCTGAGGAAGAACACAGCTGAACAAGTGGCATTTTGGGACGCAGGTCTTGGAGGAAGGGATGTTCAAACCCGCTCAACCGCCAGATAATCGCCCGGCGTGAAGGCGATGTGTTCCTTAATGCGGGCCACGGCCTCAATCGGGGTTTCATAGCTCCAGCCGACGTTTTCCAGGGTTTGGCTTTTGGTGACGATAGAGAAATATCTGGCATCACCCTTGTGGGGGCAGTGCGAAACATGATCACTTTCCTCCAAAAACGCCATGGCAATGTCTTCACGCGGGAAATAGATCACATCACCATAGCCCGGTTCGCTGAGTTCCAGCGCATTTTTGCTTTCGGCCAGAACAGCCCCACCGGCACGCACCACCCAAGTACCGGTTGCTTTGCGGATTTTAATGTCAGCCATGGTGGCATCCTTCCTGTGTGTTGGTTGTCAGATGTCCCGGTTATGGCCCGTGGTCACCGGATACCCATATGTCATGAAGTTCACCGATGTATACAGACGCGATGTCACAGGCGTGACAGCTCACAGGGGCCGAGTGGCCTGTTCCAGCCAGTCACGCGTTTTGGGTGAGACAAGCGGGCCGATCTTATCCATACATGTGGCGTGATAGAGGTTCAACCAGTCGCGTTCCCCTTGTGACAGCAGATCAGTCTCAATCAGGCGCTGGTCAATCGGCGCAAAGCTGATGGTTTCAAAATGCAACTTACCGGTTTGATCCCCTTGGGGCAGGGGCGTGGCCTCTTGTATCACCAGCAGGTTTTCGATGCGGATGCCAAAGGCGCCTTCGCGGTAATACCCCGGCTCGTTGGATACGATCATGCCCTGTTCAAGGGGCACTTCGGACACGCGGCTGAGGCGCTGTGGGCCCTCATGTACGCACAGGTGCACACCCACGCCGTGACCCGTGCCGTGGCCGTAATCCTGATCGTTGAGCCATAGCGGATAGCGCGCCAATACATCCAGATCACGCCCGGCCAACCCCTTGGGCCAGCGCACGCGGGACATGGCGATCATGCCTTGCAGAACACGGGTGAAACAGCTGCGTTCCTCAGCGCCCACTTTGCCCACGGGCAGGGTGCGCGTGATATCGGTGGTGCCGTCCAGATATTGCCCGCCGCCATCCAGCACCAGCAGATCACCATCGGTGAGCGTGCGGTTCGAGCTTTGCGTGACACGGTAATGCGCAAGCGCGCCATGTGGCCCGGCCCCGGCTATGGTGTCAAAACTGATGTCCAGCAGATGGCCGGTGGCGCGGCGGTATGCCTCAAGTTGGCGCACCACGTCAATCTCGGTGATGGTGCCGGGAGAGTGTTGGTCAAACCAAAATAGAAATTCACATAGCGCCGCCCCGTCGCGCAGGTGTGCGGTGCGGGTGGCGGTGATTTCGGCATCAGTTTTGCAGGCCTTGGGCAGGATACATGGGTCTTGCCCCCAGATGTGGGTCACGCCGGCCTCGTCCAGCTGTTGCACCACCCAGAGCGGCACCGAGGCCTTGTCTAATCGCACCGGTCCGGTCAGGCTGTGCAGACCGGGGGCGAAGGCGTTGGGCGGGCGGATTTTGATGTCACTGCCCAGATGTGCCCTGAGGGTGTCATCCACTTTGCCGGGGTCGGTGAACAGGGTCAGTTGGCCCGTGTCATGCAGGATCGCAAAAGCATGGGCGACGGGGTTGCGCGGGATGTCATGCCCGCGAACATTCAGCAACCACGCGATGGAATCGGGCAGGGTGATCACGGCACATTCGTGACGGTGCACTTTTAGGTGCTGCGCCAGAAGGGCGCGTTTTTGCGTGTGGGTTTTCCCTGCTAATTCAGATGGATATGGTGCTATTGCGCCTTGGGGTGGATCGGGTTGATCGGGCCAAATTTTGTCAATCAAGTTCTGTGTCGATACCAAGGATATGCCGCTGCCAACCAGTGCTATTTCCAAGGTTTCAATCTGCTCGGGCGTGTAAAGCCACGGGTCAAAGCCGATCTTGCCGCCGTCAGGCAAGGCGTCTTTCAGCCAATCGGCGGGTTTCACCTCGGGCCAGTCCACGGGGGTGAAATGATGCGTGTCCACTTGTGCCTTGACCTGCACACGGTAGCGGCCATCAACAAAGACACCTGCGCGATCACTCAATGCAATGCAAAACCCAGCCGAGCCTGTGAACCCGCTCAACCAGGCCAGCCGGTCATCGCGCGGGGCAACATACTCGCCCTGATGTGCATCCGCGCGTGGCACCATAAAGCCTGACAGCCCTTGTCGCGTCATTGCCTCTCGCAGCATAGCGAGGCGCGGGGGCCCTTGATCGGGCGAGGCGGTATCGGCAAAGCTCTGAAACATGATAAATTTCCTCTGTCGGCAGGGCCATTCTGAGGGTTGAGAAAACCCGGTTCCCCGCGCGAAGGCAACAAGAGATTTACCGAAGGATTTCTGCTACATTTGGTCAACAAGGGAGAATTTGAGCGATGACCACCAGAAAACAGAGTTTTGCAGATTTGGAAAAAAACGGCTGGTCAGAACGAGAAACGGCGAAATCTTACGCCACGAATTTTGCCAAAGCAGCGGAGTATAGTGTCCCGATTATGGTGGATATGGTCCGGGCTGGTCCGGGGTTCTCTGTGTTGGACTTATGTTGTGGACACGGTATTTTGGCTGCCGAGGCCGCAGCGCGAGGCGCATCTGTCACTGGTGTGGATTTCTCGCCCGCGATGCTGGAGTTGGCGCGTGTCAGGGCACCCGATGTTTCGTTCATGCAAGGCGATGCGATGGATCTTCCATTTGCAGAGAACCGTTTTGATGCGGTTGTTATCGGGTTTGGCATCCCACATGTGCCAGACGCGCCAAGAGTATTTGCCGAGGTGTTTCGTGTGCTCAGGCCGGGGGGGCGACTGGCTTACTCGGTTTGGCAGAACAGCGCAGGTGCGATGAGTTACACGTTTAAAGCAATTGCTGATCACGGAGCTGTGGATATATCCCTTCCGCCCGGACCAGGGGCACATGATTATGCGGATGAGGTGCGGGTAAGAGAGGCCTTGCTCGATGCGGGTTTCTTGGATGTTTTATTTACCGAAGTGGATAGCTATTGGCGTGTGGACACCCCAGATCAGGTCGTGCAGTTTTTTGAACAAGGTACTGTAAGGGGCGGGGCGTTGTTGCGTGTACAGCCCCCCGATGCCAGACAGGCCATCCTAGATTCAGTTACGGAAATGGTGCTGGCGCATCACGGTCAGGGGCCTGGGTGGGATGTGCCATTGCCATCGGTGGTGGTATCGGCACGCGCGTCTTAACTGACCCGACGTATCCCCATAACACGCGCCCTTGCACGCGGATCGCTGTCAAACAATGCGGCCAGTTGCTCGATCATGGCACCTGCTAACTGGTCAACATCCGTGATCGTCACCGCGCGTTCATAATAGCGCGTGACGTCATGTCCGATGCCAATGGCCAGCAGTTCAACCTGTTTACGCTTCTCGACCATGCCGATCACATCGCGCAGGTGTTTTTCCAGATAATTCGCGGGGTTAACCGACAAAGTTGAATCGTCCACCGGCGCCCCGTCCGAGATCACCATAAGAATTTTGCGGGCCTCGCGGCGGGCCACTGTGCGCCGATGTGCCCATTCCAGGGCTTCGCCGTCGATGTTTTCCTTCAACAAGCCCTCTTTCATCATCAAGCCAAGGTTTTGGCGTGTCCGGCGCATCGGTGCGTCGGCCGATTTATAGATGATGTGCCGCAAGTCGTTCAGGCGGCCGGGCAATTGTGGGCGGCCCTCACTTAACCAGGCCTCGCGGGATTGGCCACCTTTCCAGGCGCGGGTGGTAAAACCGAGGATTTCCACCTTGACCGAGCAGCGTTCAAGTGTGCGCGCCAGAACATCGGCGCAGATCGCAGCAATGGAAATGGGGCGCCCGCGCATCGAGCCGGAGTTGTCCAGCAACAGCGTCACAACGGTATCGCGGAATTCGGTGTCTTTTTCGATCTTGAAGCTGAGCGGGGTCGTGGGGTTGGCCACCACGCGTGCCAGACGCCCGGCATCGAGCATGCCTTCCTCAAGATCAAACTCCCAAGCCCGGCTTTGTTGCGCCTGAAGGCGGCGTTGCAACTTGTTCGCCAGACGGCTGACAGCGCCTTTCAATGGCTCCAACTGTTGATCCAGATAGGCACGCAGGCGTTCCAGCTCGATTGGCTCGGCGAGGTCTTCGGCAAATATTTCCTCATCGTAGTCAGTTGAATAGACGCTATAATTTGGGTCGGCATCGGAAACCGGCTGTGGCGTCGGTGGCTCGAGCGGGGCTTCGCCTTCGGGCAGTTCCTGTTCTTCACCGGCGTCCTGATCCGCCATGTCATCGGTGCTGACCTGCGCCTGTGCCGCGTCTTGCTGATCTTCCTGAGATTGCTCGGGATCGGCGTCGGCTTCGCTGTCGTCGCTGTCATCCTGACCGGCGCTGTCGGGATCTTCCTGGTCTTCGGCGCTATCGTCGCCTTCGTTTTCGTCCTCGTCATCCAGCGCATCAGGATCATCGCCCAGCTGATCGCCGTAGCCCAGATCGTCGATGATCTGGCGGGCGAATTTGGCAAAGGCTGATTGATCCGAGAGGGTGTCTTGCAAATCCTCCAGCGTGCCGCCGGCCTGATCTTCGATGAAACCCTGCCACAGGTTCATGACGTTTTGTGCCCCTTGGGGCAGATCACGCCCGGTGGCCAGATGGCGGATCATATATCCGGCGGCGATGGGCAGGGGGGCCTCGGAGGCGTCCTTGATGTCCGCGTAGCCCAGCCGCTGTGCCTCGGCGCTGATTTTCACGTCGATGTTAGAGGCCGTGCCGGGCATATCACGCGCGCCCATGGCCTCGCAGCGGGCGGTTTCCATCGCCTCATAGAGATCACGCGCCATTTCGCCCGATGGATTGTATTTCGTATGGGTTTTGGCGTCGTGGTACTTGTGACGCAATGCCAGCGCATCAGCGGTGCCACGGGCCAGCAATACTTCATCGCGGGTCATCCGGCGTGATACCTGGGGCAGGCGCATTGCATCGCCCGACACGCCCGAGGGATCAACCGAGAAGGTGACCGATAGTTCCGGATCGTTGGCCATCACTTTGGTGGCCTCAGCGAGGGCCTTTTTGAATGGATCAGCGGGGTTATCGGTGGGTTTGTTCATGTTTCCAATCCAACACGGATTTGCTCATCGGACCTGACGGCCCGCCTCGCGGGGCGGGTGTCTTTGTGGGTGATGAGCGGTTGGCGTGTCACCCCAAGCTCACACTTGCTGCACTTTCCGGCAGCTCTTCGTCAAAGCAGCGCTGGTAAAATTCGGCCACGGTCTGGCGTTCCAATTCATCACATTTATTGAGGAATGTCAGGCGGAAGGCGTAGCCCACATCGCGGAAGATGGTGGTGTTTTGCGCCCATGAGATCACGGTGCGCGGGCTCATAACGGTGCTCAGCTCGCCGTTCATGAAGGCTGTGCGTGTCAGGTCTGCGACTGTCACCATCTGGCCGACGGTTTTGCGGCCTTCGGCATTGTTGAACGTCGGGTTTTTCGCCAGCACGATGTTGGTTTCTGCGTCATGTGACAGATAGTTCAGCGTGGCCACCAGGTTCCAGCGGTCCATCTGGCCCTGGTTGATCTGTTGGGTGCCGTGATACAGCCCCGTGGTATCACCAAGGCCAACGGTGTTGGCGGTGGCAAACAGGCGGAAACACGGGTTCGGTGTGATCACTTCGTTCTGGTCCAGCAGGGTCAGTTTGCCGTCGGCTTCAAGTACACGCTGGATCACAAACATCACGTCAGCACGCCCGGCGTCATATTCATCAAACACAATTGCAGTGGGATTGCGCAGTGCCCAGGGCAGGATGCCTTCGTGGAATTCGGTGACCTGTTTGCCGTCACGCAGTTTGATCGCGTCTTTGCCGATCAGATCAATCCGGCTGATGTGGCTATCCAGGTTCACCCGCACACAAGGCCAGTTCAGCCGTGCGGCAATCTGCTCAATATGGGTGGATTTACCTGTGCCATGATAGCCTTGGATCATCACCCGGCGGTTATGGGAAAACCCTGCCAGAATGGCCATCGTGGTATCGCGGTCAAACTTGTAGGTGCTGTCAAAATCGGGCACACGCGATGTCCGCTCGGCAAAGCCTTTGACGGACATATCGCTGTCAATTCCAAACACTTCGCGCACCGAGATATCTTCGGTTGGTTTGGCGTTAATATCAATGGTTCCATCAGCCATTTGGATCGTCCTTCGGTCGGGCATGCACATTTGGTTTTGTGGTGCAACATATCGCAGGAAAGGGCAAGGGGAAGGGGAAGTTTTGCTGGTCCTATGCAAAAACTGCTCTATGGATTGAGTGGCGCAGTATTGATTGGGCCAATGTCAGACCTCAAAGACATAGAAATCTGATTGCACGGGTTGGGTTGCAGGATCGCGCGGCCTGTTGAAACTGAGGGAGTGCCTGACGAGATGAGCAATGCGCCGGATCATAATGACGCCCCCGGATTGGCGGGCATGTTGCGGGTTTGGTTCCTGTCGGGGTTGGTTGTGGTCGGATTGGCGCTGGTGCTGGTGTTTGGCACTGATATGTTCCAGCGCGGCGCGCAAATGCCGGGCAACCCCGGTTATGTGGCCGAGATTACCGCCCAAGACCGCAGTTTGGTCGTGCAAGCCGCCTATGATGCGCCATCCGGACAATTGCATTTTTTGCGCAGGGTGGGCGACGTGCAAGCGGGGCGCTCGCTGGAAGTTTGGTTGAGCGTGGGTGAAAACGCACCTGTGTCATTGGGGCTTTTGTCGGGGGGGAGGCATACTGTTGTGGCGCTTGATGAGGCGCATTACGGCGTGCTTGAGGGTGCTGTTCTGGCGATCTCAGACGAGCCTGTTGGCGGTTCGCCCATTGGTGCGCCGACAGGGGCCGTGCTGGGGGTCGGGGTGGTCAATGTCACCATCGCTGATGTTGATCAATCCTACGGTGTCATTCACGTTGTAGAGCGGGTGATCTTGCCAAAGATGTAACGATTGTAACGTGAAATTGCAGAGCCGTTTCTTGTGCGACGCCCCCGCATCCCCCATCTTCATGTGCAGAAGGTTTCAGGCGAGAGCCTACGGCAGATGAGAGGGTATGATCAATGAAAAGACGGTATTTTATTGCGAGCATTCTGGGCGCGGGAACTGCCCTGACGCTGGCGCGCGCCAATATGGTTGCGGCCTCTGGCGGACATTTTGAAGTGACCCGAACGGACGCCGAATGGCGCGCCTTGCTGAGCAAAAAGCAATATGCGGTGATGCGCGAAGAAAGCACCGAGCGCGC
>Ga0209121_10001758_pt1 | contig 22665 bp, 25 predicted proteins | sample Cruoilmetagenom3_FD_187292 | JGI IMG/M metagenome (GOLD analysis project Ga0209121, IMG submission 187292) | Oil polluted marine microbial communities from Coal Oil Point, Santa Barbara, California, USA - Sample 3 (SPAdes) (version 2) | ecosystem: Environmental > Aquatic > Marine > Oil seeps ... | reverse complement strand
CGGGCGCGACCAGCAACCGACATAGGCCGACTGGCCGCCCGCAGCGGGCGCAGCTTGCCTGCGCATCTAGCGAGGACGCGCGCCCGGATGGGCGTGCGCAAAACACAAACCTGCTCTAGCGCTCGCCACATTTACGCCTTACATAGAAGCTCGATACCAACCACTAAAGGAGCGATTCCCATACCACGTCCACCCCGCCGTTCGATGGCACCGCCGGTCAAATCCGGCCCGAAATACGATAACATGATCCAGTCAGACAAGGTCCGCGTCATTGATGGCGAAGGTGAAAACCTTGGCGTCATGTACACCAATGAAGCGATTGAGCAGGCCGCTGAAGTGGGCTTGAATCTCGTCGAGGTGTCACCCAACGCCAACCCACCGGTCTGCAAGTTCCTTGATGTTGGCAAGCACCGCTACGAAGCCCAGAAAAAGGCCAATGCGGCGCGCAAGACGCAGAAAACCCAGGACATCAAGGAAGTGAAGATGCGTCCGAACATCGACACCCATGATTACGATGTGAAGATGCGCAATGTGAACAAGTTCATCGACAATGGCGACAAGGTGAAAATCACCCTGCGCTTTCGCGGACGTGAAATGGCGCACCAGCATTTGGGTATGGACCTGCTCAAGCGGGTGCAGGACGATATGGCCGAAACCGCCAAGATCGAAGCTTTCCCGCGCCTCGAAGGGCGTCAGATGCTGATGGTGCTCGCACCGAAATAAGATGATACGGATTTTGGCGACATATGCGGGGGCACTGACAGCAGCGCTCCCGCTCGCCAGCGCAGTTCCCACCGCCGCACAGGAAACTCCGGCGGAAGATGTCGAGCTGATTGGAACGGTCAGCGGCATGGTCGAAGTGGATCGCCCGACCTGTCCGCCCGATTATCTGTGCTTCAACAGCACCTATCTGATGACGCTGGAAAATATCCAGCACCTCTCCGGCCCGCCACTGGATGGGCCACCCGCCTTCACGATTTCACTCCACAGCGCATACCAGCCGGGCATGATTGTCCGCTTGACGGTACGCGATACGGGCGGAGAGCAATGGCAGGTGATTGAGCGCCGGATCATGGGTTACCATGATGCCGCATCCACTAAGGGCGATTAGACCCGTTCCTCAAGCCTGCCCGATATCGCGCAGCATTTCCACGAACCAGTCCTGCGACACATCGAAGCGCTTGCCGCCCTTGATCCGTTCGAATTCGATGGGGCGCATTTCGTCGCCGCACTCCTCATCCTGCCCGATCACGCCTGATTGCCCGTTCAGCGCCGCATCGACCGCGCGGCGCGTGCAGTCGCGGATCAGCGCAAGGTCGGCTTCGTTGGCGGGGGCCGAACGGGAGAAATAACCGCTCTTTTGCACCAGTACTTTTTCCGCACCGATTTCCTCGGCAAGGCGGGTGCCAAACCATTGGCCCGGATTGACCTTGTCCAATTTCACATGACCGAACGGATCACGCGGCACTTCTTCGCCGGCAGCTTCCATTGCGGCGACAATTTCGCTTAACCCCGCGCCTTCGGAAATGAACAGATTTACGCCGTCCTGCTCGTCCATCACGGCGCGCAGGCGCTTGGCTTCTACGGCAATATCGAACGGGCGTTCGGGCACGAAAACCCCGTGTACATTCCAGCGTGCAGCGGCATTTTCCATCCACTCGACAAAGGGCGCGTTCTTGACCCAGCGATGGTGCGCTTCGGCAGTCGCTGCGGTCAGCCATCCGCAATGGCGGCCCATCACCTCGTGCACTGTCAACATGCGCGGATTGGCAGTGTGTTCGGCGATGACATTGCGCGCAAACACCGCGCCCTGCTCCGCAGCAGTCCACGCACCGAGCGATTGCTTGATCGGGATCACATCATTGTCGATCGTCTTTGGCAGCCCCACCACGGTGAGATCGTAGTTGTTCTGCGCCAGATAGGCGGCAAGATCGGCAGCGGCGGTGTTGGTGTCATCCCCGCCAATCGTGTGCAGCATGTCGACCCCGTCGAGGGTCAGTTGCTGCGCGGCGACCTCCAGCGGGTTTTGCCCCGGCGCGACCAGCCCGCGCGCCACGCAATCCTCAACATTGGTGAATTTGACGCGGCTGTTGCCAATGGGGCTGCCGCCAAAGGCGTGGAGCCGCCCGGCATTGGCTCGCACTTCGTCTGTCGCCTCAACATAATCGCCGGTCAGCAATCCAGCATAGCCATTGCGATAGGCGATGATGCGCACATCGGGCGCGGCTTCAGTGTAACGCTCGATCAGCCCGCCGACAGCAGAGGAAAGGCAGGGCGCAAGGCCGCCTGCGGTGAGCATTGCGACGGTTTTCTGAGACATGCAGACCTTACTGCCAAGTCAACCGTTACACGGCTAGAGGGAATTTGGCGAAAGCATCAATCGTGGACGAAGGGTTCGCTCGCGCAAGTGCGAGAAGGAGCGCTGTCCGCTATTTCGCGGGCACGCTCATTGTCCGCTACATCGCGCGCGATGAGACACGATGTCCCGTCCTCTCGCAGTTTGAAGACCGCCAGTGCAGGGCTGGGTTCTATTTCATAAACTCCGCGCGGAACGCGCATTCTGATAATGACAGCGAACGAGCTGAACGGCGCTATATTTTCGTTTCCACGCCATTCAATGGGCCAATCGGAATCGCGATCAGTTCCAAAAGGCCCACTGTCGTGAGGGGTTTCACCGAAACCAATGTAGAGACGCACGGAATCCGCGAAACGCCACCAGATCGGAATACCTCCATAGCCTTCACAGCGATGAATCATGTAGTCTGGGCTGATCGACGACGCGACTTCAGTGCAATCCTCAAGCAGCGTATAACGGCTCGAAAACTCGGCTTCTGTGTCCTGCGCTGTCACTGGATTGGCGGCAAAACCGGCCAAGAATCCTGCAGCCAAGGCAGCAAGAGCGCACCGCATCAAGCAGGCTCCCACAGCTCCAGCGGGTTGCCGTCGCAATCGGCGATGCGGGCGAAGCGGCCGACACCTTCCATTTCTTCGCGGTGGGTGGCTTCAACGCCAGCTTCCGCCAGCCGCGCGAGCAATGCTTCAAGCCCTTCGACGCGCAGATTGAGCATGACCTGGCGCTCGCTCTGCCAATAATCAGTATCGGCTTTGAACCCGGCGAACACGGTCGGCCCGGCGTCCTGCATCCATACCCATTCGCCATCGGGCGTTGGCTGGCCGCTCTCGGTCGCGGCAATGCCGAGGTTATCGCGGTACCATGCCGCCAATTTCGCCGGATCGGCTGAACGCATGAATATGCCGCCAATCCCCAGAACCTTGCCCTCTGCCATGCGTCGTCTCCTTGCCCTCTCCAAACCAGACCCTAGTGTCCTACGCTATTACTGGCGGGAGGGGAAATGCGGCGATGACGGCAGAACGGATCGGTTTCTGGCTTGGCCCGGCGCTGTTTGCGCTCACGCTGGTGCTGCCCGCGCCCGAGGGCATGGGCGGTCCGGCATGGAACACTGCCGGTCTGGTCACTTGGATGGCGACATGGTGGATGACGCAGGCGATCCCACTGACCGCGACCGGCCTGCTGCCCTTCGTGGTGCTGCCTTTCGCCAGCGCAGGCACCGCGCGCGAAGTGGCGGGGGACTATTATTCGCCGATCATTTTTCTGCTGCTGGGCGGCGCTTTCCTTGCGCTCGCGATTGAGCGGACTGGCTTGCACAAGCGGCTGGCGTGCTGGATCCTCGACCGGATCGGCGGACGCGGCGGCGCGTTTGGCCTGCTGCTCGGCTTCATGATGGCGGCGGCGATCCTGTCCAACATCATTTCCAACACTTCGACCACGCTGATCATGATGCCGATGGCGCTGGCGGTGCTGGCGGGCGGAGCCGCGATTGCGGGGAAAGATGGCCCGGCCTCAAGTAGCGAAGCGGTAGGCCAGAAGGAAGGCCTCTTCGGTGCGCTGCCAATGGGCCTCGCCTTTGCCGCGAGCATTGGCGGGCTCGGCACCATCATCGGATCGCCGACCAATGCCATCGGGGTAGAATTGCTGCGCGAGATTTCGGGGATCGAGATCAGCTTTGCGCTGTGGGCGGCCTTCGGCGTGCCGCTCGCCATCATCGGTATTCCGATCGCGGCTTTCATCATCGCGAAAGTGCAGAAAATTGCCGAGCATCCTTTCGATGTTGCCGCCGCGCGCAAAGCCATCGCGCCGCATGGTCCGTGGAGCGAGGCAGAACGGCGGCTGGTCCCGGTTATCGTCATCACCTTTGTCGCATGGATGCTGCGCGGGTTTGTCACGCCTTATTTCCCTGCCGGATCGCTGACCGATGGCACGGTGGCAATTGCCGCAAGCTTTCTGCTGTTCACCCTGCCCGATGGGACGGGTCGCCGCCTGCTCGAATGGCGCGAGGCGAACCGTGCGCCGTGGGATGTGCTGATGATGTTCGGCGGCGGACTGGCGCTGGCGGGCGCGATGACCCGCACCGGGCTGGCCGAGTGGCTGGGCAATGCCTTGCTGCCGCTCGCCCCCCTGCCAATCATCGTGATCGCGCTGGCGCTGGTGGCGATGGTGGTGCTGATTACCGAGTTTGCCAGCAATGTCGCGACCGCCAGTGGCTTCATGCCCGTGGTAGCGGCGCTGGCTGTCGCGATCAGCGGAGATGCCGGAAGCGAGGTCGTGCTGCTGCTCGCCATGCCGGTCGCGCTGGCGGCAAGCTGGGGCTTTGTCCTGCCTGCCGGAACCGGACCGAATGCGATCGCCTGGTCGACCGGACGCATCGCCCTGCCACGCCTTATCAAGGCAGGCCTCGCGCTCGACATCATTGGAATTTTCCTGATCGTTGGCGCTGTCTTTGCCATCGCCCCGTTGGTCGGCTGAGGCTTGCGGGAATCGCTGCAGGAATATAATTACACCTGAAACTAGGCCGCCCGGCGGAGAAGCGTTCCTGCGGAGGTTAGGAACGGGTGCCCCGGCTGCCAATCAGCTCCTGCCTTCCTGGGAGCCTTGTTTGAAGGAAGGACGCCAGTCTCATGGCCGACGATAAGAACGATCCGCTGAACGCAGTCGACACCCCTACCCCGCGCCGTAAGCCCAAGCCTGAAGTCACCACGATTGGTGGCCGCCAGCTGAAGCCTGCCACGCTGATGATGGGCCACGGTTTTGACCCGGCGCTGTCCGAAGGCTCGCTGAAGGCCCCGATCTTCCTCACCAGCACCTTTGCGTTTGAAAATGCTGCGGCAGGCAAGCGCCATTTTGAAGGCATCACCGGCAAGCGCCCCGGCGGCGCGGAAGGCCTTGTCTATTCGCGCTTCAATGGGCCGAATCAGGAAATCCTCGAAGATCGCCTTGCTATCTGGGACGGGGCGGAAGACGCGCTGTGCTTCTCCAGCGGGATGACCGCGATTGCCGTGCTGATCCTTGCCGCGTGCAATGCGGGCGATGTAATCGTGCATTCCGGCCCGCTTTACGCCGCATCCGAAGGCTTCGTCGCCAAGGTCATGGCGAAATACGGCGTCACCTATATCGCCTTCCCTGCCGGAGCGAGCCGTGAAGAGCTGGACGCGGTAATGCGCGAAGCCAAAGCCAAGGCCGAGGAACAGGGTGGCGAGGTGCCGCTGATCTACCTCGAAAGCCCCGGCAATCCAACCAATGCGCTGGTCGATATCGAGGCGGTGAAGGAAGCGCGCGATGCGCATTTCGATGCTGAGCGCTGCCCCATCGCCATCGATAATACTTTCCTTGGGCCGCTGTGGCAGCGCCCACTGGAGCAAGGCGCTGATCTGGTGGTCTACTCGCTCACCAAATATGTTGGTGGCCATTCGGATCTGGTTGCCGGCAGTGTGTCCGGCGCGAAGAAATGGATCAACGCGATCCGCGCGCTGCGCAACACCATGGGCGGCATTGCCGATCCGCACACCGCATGGATGCTACTGCGCAGCCTCGAAACCGTGGAGTTGCGAATGCAGCGCGCGGGCGAGAATGCCGCCAAGGTATGCGAGATGCTCAGCAAACATCCCAAGATCGAAGGGCTCGGCTATCTCGGCATGATCGACGATGCGCGCCAGCAGGACATCTATGATCGCCACTGCCTTGGTGCAGGCTCGACCTTTTCTGCCTTCATCAAGGGCGGCGAAGAGGAATGCTTCCGCTTCCTCGATGCGCTGAAAGTCGCCAAGCTGGCGGTCAGCCTTGGCGGGACCGAAACGCTCGCCAGCCACCCGGCCAGCATGACGCATCTCTCGGTCGCCGAAGAGCGCCGTGCGGAACTTGGCATCAGTGACAATCTGGTGCGCATTTCCATCGGTATCGAAGACCCGGATGATCTGATCGCCGACTTTGAACAGGCACTCGAAGCCGTTTAAGCTGCCTAAGCTGTCGGTATGGCCCAAACGCCGCTTGCCCCCTTTGGCTTTGGACAGCTAAGGGAAAGGTAAAGCGGCGTAAGGCTGCCAAAACTAGCGAATATGGACGGGAAAAACGTGCTCCGGAAAATCGGTCTTTTGCTCAGTGTCGCAGCTTGCGGCGCATTGGTCACCTCTTGCGGCGATGACGAAACGCCCACACCGACCCCCACCTCTTCTGATACGGCAACGCCCACTCCAACGCCGACCGCGGCAGTCGATTTCAGCCTGACAGCGGACTTTTCCGCTACCAGCTTCAACGCCAATTACGTCTTTGCGTTCTTCACGCCCGACGGCGGCGGGACCGAAGTGTTCAACGGTGGAACGCGGCTTGATGGCACCAGCTCTATCACCTTCGTAGCCTCGCCCGACAGTGCGAGTTTCGTATTCCCCGATCTCACCGATCCGGTGGAGTTTGGCGCAACCGATTTCGTCAGCGTCACCGCGACCGAGCGACAATATGCCGCGGGCGATATGGCGCTGACCTTGTTCCTGCCATTCGATAATGTGATGCGGGTCAGCTACGAAATCGACAACCAGACCTTCACGCAAGATACGGTGGACGGCATCCTGCGCAGCCAGCGCGTGGCGATCTTCTTCAACAATGTCACCACAACTGACGAGATTACCACCACCCTGTCCTACACTGGACCGGTGGACGTGTTTGGCGGCGATCCGGGCGTGACGGAAGCGGGCACATTGTCCGCAGCCAATCCAACATTTACGGTGACGCCGGGCGCGACAAGCTCAGACGACGACACCGTGAGCGGCACTATCGAAGTGTTCGAAGATGTGATGGGTACGCCCACGCTGGTCGCGGTGCTCGATCTTGACGCGACGGTCACGGCCAGCGGCGTTTTCGAAGGCACAGGCAGTGATGCGGCGAACGATCTCGACATCGGCTTCGTCGGCACGCTTGCGGGTGACAACCGGGAAGAGATATTCATCCTCTTCGCCGCGCGGGACGTCGATGTTGCCGGTGACCCCGATGATGGTGACGACACAGTTTTCGTGGGCAGCTTCATCGGCAATTGAGCAAATGGCTTAAGCGGCGCTCCTGTCCAGGCGCGTTGGCAAGCCATTTGTCACCTCTTCGGCCACATACTCCGCGTCTGTCAGAGGCACACTCACGGTAAAACATGAACCGGCGCCCGGCTGCGAGCGGACAGCAATCGTGCCGTCCATCAACCGCACCAGTTCTGCGACGATAGCCAGTCCCAGCCCCGAGCCACCATAGCGCCGGGTGGAACCTTCATCGACCTGCTCGAACTGCCCGAATATCCGCGAAAGATGCTGTGCAGCGATGCCGATGCCGCTGTCTTCGACCTCGAATCGCACGCCGTCTTCAGATCGGGCAGCACGAAGCGATATTGCGCCTGCCGGTGTAAACTTGATCCCATTGCCCAGCAAATTGGTCAGTATCTGTCGCAGGCGCATGGCATCGCCTTCGCTCCATTGCGGCACAGCGGCATCGATAGCGCAATTCAGCGCGATGTTCTTTTCACCTGCGAGAGCTTCGAAGGATTGTACGCAATCGCGGCACAGGGCGCGCAGATCAAAGCGTTCGCTGTGCAACTTGAGCGCACCCGATTCGATGCGCGCAAAATCGAGGATGTCGTTGAGCAATTGCGTCATCGCCTCGCCCGAGCGGGTGATCTGCTCGACATAGCGACGCTGATCAGGGTCGAGCGGGGTTTGCGCAAGCACGTCAGCAAAACCGATCACGCCATTCATAGGCGTGCGGATTTCATGGCTCATCTGCGCGAGAAATCGGGACTTGGTTTCGGCCAATTGCAATCGCCCGCGTAGCAATGAGGCGATCGGCAGGCCGACGGCGAAGCTGCTGACGAGGAATATCTGCAGCACCATCACCTTCTCGCTCAAGGGACCGTCAATCAAATTGATCGGCCCGCGCCCCAGCGTGGTGGCAATGGTGGCGACGATGGCGAGGTTGATGATAGCGATGGCATTGCCCACCGGACCGAGCCGCAAGGCATACAGCATCACCACCGGCGCATCGAGGAACAGGAACGGATACTCGGTCTGCCAGAAAGTATAGACGCTGATCACCGTGCCCAGCGCAATAATGCCCAGCGCTTCTGCCAGCTTTTTCCGCGTGAGCAGATGCCGCTGGTCCCAGCCCTCGATCAATATGGCGCAGGAAGGCACCAGCAGGAGCAGGCCGAGCGCGTCAGAGCGGGTCCATTTCCACCACTGTGCAAGCCAAGCAAGTGCATCACCCGGTTGCAGGATGGCCACCGCAGCGATGCCTGATATCGCACAACTGGCAATGGCAATGCCGGCAAAGATGCCGATGTGGCGAGCCTTGTGAAAATTGATCCGGTAGCAACCAAGCCGCGCGAGACCATACAGGACACACATAACCTCGATCTGGTTTGCCAGTGCCAGCCCGCTCGCCAACACCCAGCTGTCACCAGCCGCCAGATTGGCGGAGATGTTCGCCAAAAACGCCGCACCAAGCAGATAGGGTACTCGCTCGCGCCGACTGCGAAGCAGCACCACCAGTAGCAGGGCGTTGGGGAACCACACCGCCGCGATCCGCCCTTCCTCTCGGGTGAGAGCAATGCCGAGCGAGGCAAGCATCCCGAACGCCAGACCGACGGCAAGCATGGCACCGGCCAGCGTGATCGTCTGGCGGACCCGGGGCGATGATTTCGCATCGACCGCAGGCATTGGCGCCTGTGGTTTGATATCTGAGTTCAACATCGTGCGATCCGCAGCAGGTTTGATTTACCCGCCCGGGCTACACATGCTGCCACCACTTTTGCGTCGATCAATGCCTAGGGAGTATCCCTAGGATAATGCCGCAAACAGCCTCAGCCGTTCCACTCGCGCCGTTCTTCGGCAGCTTTGAGCACTTCATAGGCGAGCTGCAGCTTCTGGAATTCCTCTGCCGCCTCGGCATCGCCCGGCTTCACATCGGGGTGAACCTTCTTCGCCCGCGCGCGCCACTCGCGTTTGATCGCGGGGAAATCGGCGTCAGCTTCCAGCTCCAGCACTTCGAGCGCGCGCATCTCATCAGCTGAGCGAGAGCCATCACCGCTGCCGCCCCAGCCGTAATGCTGCGCCTCGGCATAACCAGCGTTTTCGGTCTGCTCGGTCTTGGCGCGCTTGGCCGCTTCTTCCTTGTCGAGACCCTGAAAATAGTCCCAGCCCTTGTTGTATTCCGCCGCGTGCTTTTCGCAGAAATGCCAGCGTTCTGGGCTGTTGGGGCTTTTGGGCGCAGGACACTTGCCCGCCTGGTCGCAGCCATGGCGATCACAAATGCGCACTTCGACCGCATCGCGCGCCTCGTCATAGCCGCGCCAGCGCGGAAAGCCCCAATTGTTGGAACGACCAGCCATCAGAATCTGGCCATCAGAGAGTGATCCAAAGCAAAATCATGGCGTCCCTATAGGCCAGTGGCGCGCTGGCGTGAACCGTGCATCAAGTCGTGGGAACATTTATCCTTTGGATACGCTTATGGCCTAAATGCTGCATTGCAATATAGGCGTGCAACCCCCAAATCGCAGCGACCGAATTACAGGAAAATAGCGTGAGCAAGCAATTGGCCATTTCCGCATCCGCATCCATCTTCGCGATGGCGGCCTTTGCCGTGCTCACCACACCACCGGGCGTATTCGCGCCGACCCATGCGCTGAATCACGAAGGCGCGACGATTGCAGTCGCCGCGCCTTCTGTAGACCGGATCGCTCCGGCGCTTGGCGATCTGATCCGCTGATCAGTTACCGATCATCACCGTCACAGAGCGGCGATTGCGCGCCCATGCCTGTTCGCTAGACGCGGTTGCGACCGGGCGCTCCTCACCATAGCTGACAGTGCGCAGGCGGCTTGCTGGCACGCCCAGGCTGACGAGATAGCTTTTCGCCGCATTGGCGCGGCGTTCACCCAGCGCAAGGTTATAGTCGCGTGTGCCGCGTTCATCGGCATGGCCTTCAACCGTCGCATTCGCATTGGTGTATTGCACCATATACTCTGCCTGGCGGCGCAGCGCAGCGGCATCCTCGCCATCGATATTATAGCGGTCGGTGTCGAAATAGATCGTGTCCGCACCCATCATCGCAGAGGAGAAATGCCCCTGCGTACCGGGCTGCGGCCCCATCGGTGTCGGCGTGGGCGTCGGCGTCGGCGTAGTCACGACATCCACGGGTGGCGGCGGCGTGACTTCAGGCGGCTCCCTGTTGCATGCGCCAAGCGCGAGGGCGCTGGAAACGGTCATGGCGATGATTATGCGATTCATGGTGTAACTCTCCTTTGACCTGCAGAGGTCCCGAGCAATTGCGCGGCCCTTTGGGGAAATAACGCTTCTACGGCAAAACCGGTCCCCAGGCCGGGTCTGACGCCCCTACCGGCGTGCGCAAGCGACGTTCATTCTCGCCGGTCAGATCGACCTGCCAGATAGACGTATCGCCCGAACCGCGCTCGGTACGGAAGAACTGGATAATGCGGCCATTGGGCGCCCATGTGGGGCCTTCATCGTGCCATGCATTGGTGAGCTGGCGCATGTTGCGCCCGCTGGGTGTCATCACTGCGATGCGAAAATCGCCCGCGATATGCGTGAAGGCGATCTGATCGCCGCGCGGGCTCCATTCTGGCGTCGCGCAGCGCCCGCCGAAGAAGCTGATACGGCGCTGGCCGGTGCCATTGGCGTTCATCACATAGCATTGCTGGCTGCCCGACTGGTCGCTTTCAAACACGATCTGGCTGCCGTCTGGCGAGTAAGAGCCACCCACTTCGATGGAGGGGCTGTCGGTCAGGCGGATCGGCGTGCCTCCTCCCGTGGCGGAAACGCGGTAAATGTCGGTATTGCCGCCAATCGCCATCGAATAAAGGATGCTGCGGCCATCCGGGCTCCAGCGCGGAGCAAATGTCGGATTGCTGCTTTGCGTCACCAATGTCTGCCGCCCGCTGTCGATTTCATAGACATAGATGCGCGGATTGCCGTCCACATAGGACAGATAGGCGATACGCGAATAATCGGGCGAATAGCGCGGGGTGAGCGCGGTCGACTGACCATTGGTGATGAAGCGGTGGTTGGCCCCGTCGCTATCCATAATGGCGAGCCGTTTGACGCGGTTATCCTTGGGTCCGGTTTCGGCAATGTAGGCGATGCGGCTGTCGAAGAACGGGCTTTCACCAGACAGGCGCGAATAGACGAAGTCTGCACAGCGATGCGCGGCGCGGCGCCATTCGGAAGGCGCGACAACCCAGCCCGCGCGGTCCAGCTCGGTCTGCAAAGCAACGTCATACAGGTAACAGCCAACCGTCAGCCGCCCGTCACCATTGTCGCGGACGAAGCCATGGACCAGCATTTCCGCCGACCGACCGCGCCAGGTGTTCCACGCAGGCGCAGTGATCTGCGCATAGCGCGGACGCGGCAGCGCATCGGGACCGACCGGACGGAACAATCCGTTGAAGCGCAGATCGTTATAAACAATGCGCGACAGCTCCAGCCCCAGCGCCGCAGTGCCCTGCGCATTGGCGGGAGTGGGCACATCATCATTGGTGGCGAAGGCGGCGATGGCGATGCCGAGATCCTGCCAAGCGGAATCGTCAGTGACGGTGCCACGAAGCGGGCCGTCGTCCGGGTCCTGCGCTGTGACATCATCGGCCTGCTTCGCCTCCATGCTGGATGGATCGAGATCGCGCGGCGAACTATCCTGCGCAGCGACGGGCGCTGAGATCAGGACTGCAAAAGCTGCAATAAGGGCGAATTTTCGCATCACAATCTCCGGTCGAATTCCCATTCAAGATCGTCCCATCGACTGTAGAACTGATCGGGCAAAGTCGTGAAAGGCGCAGCAAGCGTAACTGCGCGAATGGCGCGTTCGCAATGTAGCGAAGCCTGCGGCCTGTTAGAAGCGTTGATACCGCGCTGGCTGACACAGCGCGGACGCCCGCTCAGCGAACCATCTCGGTTGAGGCGCCACGAAACCACCGACACCAGCCGGTCAACATCGACTCCGGACGGCGCAGTCCAATGCGGGCGCAATTCGCGCGTGATCGCAGACGCAAGCGCAGCACGCTCAGTGGGCCCGAAGGTCGCTGCGGGCGAACCACTGTCTCCATCGCGATTGTCGCTGCGGCCAAACTCGGAAAACTCCGACTCCATGCTGCCACCGGAGCGCTGCGTTGGTGTCGGCGTTGGCGTAGGGCGCGAAGTCGCGCGGGTGGTCGGTCGCGTCGTCGATGCGGCGTTCGGTTTGGAGGTTGGTTCCGCGCGCGGCTCTACCGGCGCAGCGACCGGCTCATCCGGCGCTTGCGGCACCTCGGTGATTGTCGGCGCGAAGCTGGCGGCAGGATTGTCCGAGGGATCGGGCGCGGTGGATTCAAGGCTGACCTCACTCGCCAGGCTGACATTGATGCGCTCGGCCGGAACGATTGGCGGCGGTTCGCGTGTTGCGTGCCAAGCCAGCGCCGCTGCCAGTGCGACATGCGCAACCACAGCCACGCCGATACCGGCGCGCTCTTCGGTGGAAAGATGGGCGAGTGCTGCCATGTTACTCGGCGAAGCTAGCCTCTTCGGCTGAACCATCACTGACCGGCGCTGCGGTTGCCGTAGGGCCGGCGGGAGTCGTAATCAGCGAAATCCGGGTGAAGCCCGCACGGTTTAACTCGCCCATCACTGCCATTGCGCGGCCCCAGTCGATATCGCGATCAGCGCGCAAATTGATCAGAGGCTGTTCGGCTCCCGGCGGGCCAGCGAGCGATTCCAGCGCGAGCGGAAGGTCGTCATTCGTGATCTGCACATCATCGAGATAGACAAAACCCGCACGGTCGACCGCGACGGTGATCTGGTCAGGCTCCTGATCGACTGGATTGGCGCGGCTTTCGGGCAAATCCACAGGCACGCCGCTCGCCAGCAAGGGCGCGGTGACCATGAAGATGATGAGCAGCACCAGCATTACGTCGACGAAAGGGGTGACGTTGATTTCGGCCATTGGCGCGCGGCGATGACCATGCCGCCGCCCTCGCCTGCCACCTGTCATGCCCATCGCCGTCACACCCCCTCCATATCGCGGCTGACCTGCGCGTGGACGCGGTCGGCAAAGCGCGTGAGGCGGGCTTCAAACCCGTTCACTTTGTTCGACAGGCGGTTGTAAGCGATCACCGCAGGGATGGCGGCAAACAGGCCGATAGCGGTCGCAAACAGTGCCTCGGCAATGCCCGGTGCAACCACGGCGAGCGAGGAGTTTTCCTGCACACCGATCTGGAAGAAGCTGTTCATAATGCCCCAAACGGTGCCGAACAGGCCGACAAAGGGCGCGACCGATCCGACGGTGGCGAGAAAATTGATCCGGTCCGCCAGATTGTCCGATTCCAGCGCGACCTGCCCTTCCATCGCCTGCGCCACGCGGGCGCGGGCGGCTTCCTTGTCCTTCAGACCGCCCTTGTGGCTGCGGCGGAACTCAGCGATCCCCGAAGCGGCAACGCGCGCCGATGGATTGTCTTTCCGGCGGCGCGCATCGAGCAGGCTGTCGACATCGCTATTGCTCCAGAATTCCTCTTCGAACGCGCCGCACTTGCTCCGCAAATTGCCCATGCGCAGCCCGAAGCCGACGATAATCGCCCACACCCAGATCGATGCGAGGACGAGGCCCACAATAACGATCTGCACGACAATATCGGCCTGCAGGAACAGCTCTATCGGGTCGAGCCGCGAGGGGGCGACAGAGGTTCCGGCGGCAAGGGTTTGCAAAAGGCTCATTCAGGGTCTTTCTCGATAAAGGTCGCAAAGGCGGTGCGCCATTCGGCTGGCTGGCGTTTGGGTCTGCCATCGGGTGCGAGGAATGCGGCGACAATCTCAATCTCGGCGAGCAATTCGGGGCCACGCAAAATGCGCTGGACCATCCGCGCGCTGGCAGAGCGCAGCTGGGTGCAACGCGTTTCCACTGTCAGCACATCGTCAAATCTCGCCGGACGGCGCCATTTGATGTTCGCTTCGGAGACGGCATAGAACCCCTCTCCCGCTTCAAACGCATTGCGCTGGTCTACACCAAGCAGGCGCAGGATATCGCTGCGCGCGCGCTCGCACCATTTGAGATAATTCGCGTGATAGGCGATGCCGGACAGGTCAGTATCCTCAAAAAAGACGCGCACCGGATAGAGGTGCCGCGACCCTTCGATGCGGCCGGAGGGTGGTTGTAATTGCTCGTTCATCGCTGAACGGCGGCTTACAGCCGGGTGCGCAGGGAAAAAAGAGGGTTAATCGCTGAGGCGAGTCTTATTTTGGGTGAGCGGAGTTTGCCCACCCCGCTGCGACTAGGCCAGCAAGCTGGCAAGTCTCGCTCCCCTCCCGCTTGCGGGAGGGGTTGAGGGTGGGCCGGTACCGAGCGATTGGGCAACTAACGCGCCAACATCGGCCCTAGCGGCCCGCCGCCAAACAGATGGACGTGCATATGCGGCACTTCCTGACCGCCATTGCGCCCGACATTGCCAAGCAGACGATAGCCGCGCACGACCAGGCCATTATCACGCGCAACCGTCCCCACGGCGCGCACGAAACCGGCGATTTCTGCGTCGGATGCTTTTTCGCTAAAGTCGTCCCAGCTGACATAGGCGCCCTTGGGAATCACCAGAATATGGACATCGGCCTGCGGATTGATGTCGTGGAAGGCGAATGCATGATCATCTTCATAGACCTTGTTGCACGGGATTTCGCCGCGCAGGATCTTCGCGAAGATATTTTCGGAATCGTAGGGAGCGGTCGGGTCAACAGCCATCAGTCTTTCGTCCTTGCAGCTTTTTCGTCGAGGCCGGAAGTGCCTTCGCGTCGGTCGAGTTCGGCCAGCACATCGGCCAGCGCCACGTCTTTCGCGCTCAGCAGCACGAGCAGGTGAAACAACAGGTCGGCAGCTTCGCCGGTCAAGTCTTGGCTATCGCCCGAGAGCGCGGCAATGACCGTCTCGGTCGCCTCCTCACCAACTTTCTGGGCGATCTTCGCAAGGCCCTTGGCGTTGAGCTTCGCGACATAGCTTGAATCCGGCGAGGCAGCGCGGCGCTGGGCAATTACGGTTTCGAGGCGGGAGAGAGTGTCAGGCAATCTATAGCATTCCATCGTCATTGCGAGGAGCCGCAGGCGACGCGGCAATCCAGCAGATTTGAGCAGTGCGCTCTGGATTGCTTCGCTACGCTCGCAATGACGAGCATTCAAGCAGGAGAATGTCTGGTCGTCCCAGACCTAATCGTCGCTGTCAGATTTTCGCATGGCGAGGCTGCGCCCGACGATCACGCCCAGCACGCCGAGCGCGAACAATGTGACGCTGGAAGCTTCGGGCACTTGCGCGGCAGCCGATGCCGCAGTCGGTGCTGCGGTCAGGAGCGTCGTGGCGATGATGGGCAAGCTTTCGGTCACGCGACAGCAAATCTACCCATTCGCTGCATTGCACAAGCAGGCTGGCGCGTCTGTCCCGCAGCGGGACCGGGCCGCACGGATTTGTAAATTGTGGCTTTGCGCCGTGACTTTGCGATTGGCGCGAGAAAGCCGGGATTATCGCTTTGTTTCAGCTACTTCGTGCAGGAAGCCCCGCCGCGCGCAAGGCTGCATGAGCATCTGCAATCGTGTGAGTCCCGAAATGGAATATGCTCGCCGCCAGCACGGCGCTGGCTCCGCCCTTGGTCACGCCGTCGATAAGGTGCTGCAAATTGCCGACTCCACCGCTCGCGACGACCGGCACGGACACGGCATCGGCAATGGCCCGCGTTAGCTCCAGATCATAGCCCGCCTGCGTCCCGTCGCCGTCCATGCTGGTGACGAGCAATTCGCCCGCGCCCAGATCAGCTAACCGCACCGCGTGCTCCAGCGCATCAATCCCCGTTTCACGTCGCCCGCCATGGGTGAAGATTTCCCAACGCCCTTCGCCGACGCGCCGGGCATCCACACTGGCGACCGCGCATTGGCTGCCCATCCGGTCGGCAATGTCGGCCATGATTTCAGGGCGCTTCACGGCAGCAGAATTGACCGCGACCTTGTCCGCGCCTGCCAGCAGGAGCGCGCGCGCATCCTCCACGCTCGAAACCCCGCCGCCCACGGTTAGCGGCATGAAGCACACTTCTGCGGTGCGCCGGACAATGTCTAGCAGTGTGCCACGCCCTTCATGGGTGGCGGAAATGTCGAGAAAGCACAGCTCGTCCGCGCCTGCCTCGCTATAGGCCTGCGCCTGCTCGACCGGATCTCCAGCATCCTTGAGGTCAACGAAATTGACGCCTTTGACAACGCGCCCGTCGGCAACGTCGAGGCAGGGAATTACGCGGATGCGGACTGTCATGACATCCTCCCCCGGCGGGGGAGGGGAACCGCGCGAAGCGGGGTGGAGGGGCGCGCGGTGGAAGAGCGTGACGCAAAATGCCCCTCCACCATCCTGCGGATGGTCCCCCTCCCCGTTTCGGGGAGGATCGGCGGCGCAGCAAACATCACCGGTTCGCCATCGCAATAGCAGTCGCTAGGTCCAGCCGCCCTTCATAGAGCGCGCGTCCGGTAATCACGCCTTCGATGCCTTCGTCGCGGTGCAGTGCGAGCATGTGGATGTCGTCCAGGCCTTTCACGCCGCCGCTCGCGATCACGGGGATGTCGACACTGCGCGCCAATTCCACCGTCGCATCGACGTTGCAGCCTTTGAGCAAGCCATCGCGGCCAATGTCGGTGAACAGCAGGCTGGCAACGCCTGCATCCTCGAACCGGCGAGCCATGTCGCGCACCGGAACGTCGGATACTTCGGCCCAGCCCTCGGTCGCGACCATGCCGTCGCGCGCGTCAACGGCAACGACGATACCGCCTTCCCATGTCCGCGCCATGTCCTTGACGAACTCGGGGTTTTTCAGCGCCGCGCTGCCCATGACGATCCGCGCCACGCCCAGATTGAACCAGCCTTCCACGCCAGCCGCATCGCGGATGCCGCCGCCCAATTGGACATAGCCGGGGAACGTCTCGACGATCGCCTCCACTGCTGCGCGGTTTTCCGTGCGACCGGCAAAGCTGCCGTCCAGATCGACGACATGGAGATGCTCCGCGCCCGCTTCGGCGAACAGCTTGGCTTGCGCCGCAGGATCATCACCGTAGACGGTGGCACGGTCCATATCGCCTTCGGACAGGCGCACGACTTCGCCGCCTTTGAGGTCGATAGCCGGGAATACGATCATGGTTTCCACTCCAGAAAACGCTTCAGCAAATCCAGCCCGTAGCTCTGGCTCTTTTCCGGGTGGAATTGCACACCAATAATATTGTCGCGCGCGACCGCTGCGACAAGCCCGCCGCCGTGGTCGGTCATCGCCGCGATATCGGCGCCGTCCTCGGGCTGGAAGTGATAGGAATGGAGGAAATATGCCTCACCTTCCTCGATCAGATCGTGGTCGCCATGGTGCGGTGTGAGCGCGACATCGTTCCAACCCATATGCGGCACGCGGATGGCGGGATCAGTGCGCTCGATCCGGCGCACTTCGCCCGCGATCCAGCCAAGGCCGGGGCACTCGCCATGTTCCAGCCCGCGCGTGGCGAGCAATTGCATTCCAACACAAATTCCAAGGAACGGCACGCGGTCCCGCAACACGCGCTCCTCCAGCGCCTCGACCATGCCGGGAATGCCGGTCAAACCTTCGTAACAAGCGCGAAATGAACCGACGCCGGGAAGCACAATTCGTTTGGCCCCGCGCACCAAGGCCGGGTCGGCGGTGACGGCGACATGCTCTGCTCCGGCAGCGTTCAGCGCGTTATAGACCGAGTGCAGATTGCCCGCACCGTAATCAATTAGGGCTATGGCCTCAGCCATTGTTTGTTTGCGCACGCCCATCCGGGCGCGCGGTCCTCACTATGCGGGCAGGCAGACTGCCCCCGCTGCGGGCGGCCGGTCGGCCGTGCGGCTGTCGCCGTTTACCCACCCAATTGTCCCTTGGTGCTTGGCACAGCATCGCCCTTGCGAACGTCCAGCTCCACCGCCTGCCGCATGGCGCGGGCGAAGCCTTTGTAGATGCTTTCGCAGACGTGGTGATTGTTGCTGCCGTAAAGCTGCTGGATATGCAGGGTAAGTCCCGCAGTCTGGCTTACCGAGTGGAACCAGTGCTCGATCAGCTCTGTATCCCATTCGCCCAGTTTTTCTTGCGTGAAGCGGGCTTTCCAGACGAGGTAGGGGCGGCCCGAAACATCCAGCACAACGCGCGAAAGAGTTTCGTCCATCGGCGAATGGGCTTCGCCATACCGGCCAATCCCGGCCTTATCGCCGAGCGCCTCTGCCAGCGCCTGACCCAGCGCCAGCGCGCTGTCTTCGGTGGTGTGGTGCTGATCGATGTGCAAATCGCCCGCGACCTTCATCGTCACATCGATCAGCGAATGGCGGCTGAACTGTTCGACCATGTGATCGAGAAAGCCGATCCCGGTGTGAATGTCATAGGTGCCCGTGCCATCGAGATTCACCTCGACGACAATGTCGGTTTCCTTGGTTTTGCGCTCTATTCGGCCTGTTCGCATAGGCTGCAGCCTATAGGCCGCTTACCGTCATGCGCAAGCCGCACGGCGGCCTGTGACGCGCGGATTTCCCGCCAATTGTAGCTTGACCTAGCCAAGCACCGCCGCCACCTAGCAGCCATGAGTGATGATACGCCCGATAGCCTGATTCCTTACGACGAGATCGTGCAGGAAGCGCTGCGCGCCGTTGTTGGCCGTGTGCTGGGCGAAGTGCAGGAAACGGGTAGCACCTTGCCCGGTACGCATCATTTCTACATCACCTTCAAAACCGCTGCACCGGGCGTGGACATCCCCGCATCGCTGCATGAGCGCTTCCCCGATGAAATGACCATCGTGTTGCAGAACAAGTTCTGGGACCTTGATGTCACCGACACCGGCTTCAGCGTGGGTTTGAGCTTCAATCAGGTGCCGTCCAAGCTCTCGATTCCCTTCTCCGCGATTACTGCTTTTGTTGATCCGGCGGTTGATTTCGGGCTGCAATTCCAGGCAGCCGCCGAAGACGCCGCGCCAGCTGAGCATGACGATGCCGAGAACGACCGATCGGGTGACGCGGAACAAGGCGAAGTGCCAGACATTGCCAAGAGTGAAGACGGGTCGAACGTCGTCACAGTCGATTTCGGCCGCAAGAAATAGGCCGAGGGACAGGCCAAAAGATAGGCGGGCGCGCAATGCGCCGCAATCATGGGCAAAAAGCAGTGTCTGACAGTGATCACCTTGCAGGCGGCGTCGAAGAGGCATCGGACGATGTGCCTGACGAGTCCAACCTCACCAGCTTACCTTCACCAAGCCTCAGCCCCAACCCGGCCACCAACGCACTGATCGCGGACATTGTGCTGCGCGGCGTCAGCAAATTGTCGCGCGAAACAGTCGAAGCAGTATTGGGCGTCAGCAAGGCAAAGGGCTCCCCTGAAGGGGAAGCGCCGAACAAGCCTTCGCTGGTGTTCTCGCTCGCCGCAATGGGCGCGACGAAACTGGCGACCAGATCCTTGCCGGGCTTTGCTGTGGTTTCCGCTGGCCTGCTGGCCAAGACACTGTTCGACCGGAGCCAGAACAAGCGCAAGACGGCGCGCGCCCGGATAGCGGCGCAGCAAGAGCAGGCCGATCCGGACGGCACGCTGTAATCCACCCACGCAGTCAGCTTTGACTTGATTTGTGCCGCCCGGCTGCGCCACAGCTACGCCCATGCCCGCCGACCCAAACAGCCTCACCCGACCCATCCTCGCCAGACGCGGTCTAATGTTCATCCTGTCCTCACCCTCGGGCACGGGAAAGACAACGATTGCGCGCCGCCTGCTTACAGAAGATGGCGAGATCGCCATGTCTGTCTCAGTCACCACCCGCCCGCCCCGCCCCGGCGAAGTGGAAGGCAAGGATTATCACTTCGTCGATCAGGCCGAATTTGATCGCATGGTAGAAACGGGCGAATTGATCGAGTGGGCGCAGGTGTTTGGCCATAATTACGGCACGCCCAAATCGCAGATCAAGGCTGGCCTCAAGGAAGGCCGCGATTTCCTGTTCGATATCGACTGGCAAGGCACCCAGCAATTGTACCAGCGGATGGAAACCGATGTCGTCCGGGTCTTCCTGCTACCGCCGAGCATTGGCGAGCTGGAGCAACGCCTGCGAGGCCGTGGCACCGATAGTGAAGAGGTGATCGGCGGACGCATGGCCCGCGCGCGCGATGAAATCAGCCATTGGGACGGGTACGACTATGTCGTCGTCAATGACGATATCGATGCCTGTTTCGAAAAAGTGAAAACCATCCTCGATGCAGAGCGGATGCGCCGTGCCCGCCAGACCGGCCTGGTGGATTTCACGCGCGATTTGATGCGCTGAGACCCACCCAACCCCTCCCGCAGGCAGGAGGGAAGTTCAGCAGCCTAGAATTCCCGCGACCAGCGGATTGCTACGCCCGTATCGGCAGGAGCATCGGCATAATGCCCAGGCTGCCGGCGATAGAAGAGGCTGGCGGCTGCACCGCCGCCCCATATTCGCCCGCGCCACGCCAATTCGCCCGTCAGTTCGCGGCCATCCGGTGACAGGCTGAGCGTGCGGATCGTGTAAGCGTCGGGAGCTTCCAGTTCGTAACTGTAGCTTGACGGGAGACGCAGGTTCAGTCCGCCGCTCGCCACTCGCAGTGGTTGTGAAAGGCGCAGCGCGATGCGGTCGTTACCGCTGAGGAAACCGCTCCGTTCCACGTCAACGCTCCAGCCATTGCTGGTGAGGCGCGAGCCATCGCCGACCAGCGGCGCGTCGCTCACAAGCGTAAAGCCCTGCCGGAAAGATGCGCCCAACCGCCAGCGGTCTGCCGGACGCCAGCCGAGGCCCAAATCGACGAACAGATTGTCGCTGCCCGAGAGGCCAAAACCTTCGTGGAAGCGCGCGCCAAGCACCGTGCGATCCTCGGCAGTCCATGTCAGGCCTAGTGCTGTATCAAGCGTGCCAAAGCGCCGGTCGAGCTGCACACCGAAACGGGAAAAATCCTCCTCCACCCGCTGCCCGCGCAAGGCTGCGGCGCGGCGCACTGACGCAGCGGTCAATGTGGAACCGGTTTCGGCGCTGAAACTCAGGCCCCAAGGCCCAATTTGCTGGCGCAGCGCAATCGCAGTATCGCTGCCCGCCAGCATTCCAGTGCTGCCGCTCGCCTCGCCGGCGATCATGAAAGCTGGCCGTTCCTGCCCTTGCAAACCGGTGACAATGCCACTCGCGCCTTGCCTGTAGGCGAAAGCCATTTGCGTTTGCGGAGCGACCTGCATCGCCACGCGCGCAGCCAAAACCCGCGCCTGCTCCGCATCCACGCTGTTTAAGCGCAATGCCTCGGCGCGTGGCGGCTGGCGGCCATTTGCGTCTATGGTGAAAGCCACGCTCGCGCCCGCGGCATTGCCCGATAGCGAGCGGTGCTGCGCGGCGATGGCACCGTGCAATCGCTGGCGTTGTTCGGCTCCGCGCAAAGTGCCTGCAAGATCGGTTTCAAAGGCACGGGCATAGCGATCGGTCACCAGCGTGGGCAACGATGCGGTGCGCAAGGCATCACCCATGGCAGGCGAGCCGACGCCCGATCCATCACCCAGGGCCAGTGCAACGCTCTGCCCTGCTAGCGCGGTCGTGCCGATGGGCTGAAATGCGGCGGCGATGTCGAGAATTCCCCGGCCATATATGGCATCCGAACCCGTCGCGCCTGCATCGAATGCGCTTTCAAGCAGGATTTCGGCAATCTCGCGTCCGGTCAGATTGGGAAATGCCTGCGCCAGCAGTGCCGCCGCGCCTGCGACCTGAGGTGAGGCAAAACTGGTCCCGGAAAACAGAAAGACAAAGCCTTCATTATCAACGAACACCGCGCCGTCCTGATAGACGCAGCAGATCACTTCTCCGCGCGCAGCAATATACTGCGTCTGATTGCTGCCTGCGCGGTTGGAGAAACTGGAAATGTCGTAATTCGCATCGACCGATCCAACCACCAGCACCCCGCCATCGCCAGCGGTAACAAAATCCGTCCCAAACGGCTGGAGCTGCGGCAGACCGTCATTGCCCGCTGCAACCACGATCAGAACACCCGCATCGACCGCCGCCTGCACGGAGCCACGCAATTGCGCGTTGATCCCGCTGGGGCCGCCAAGCGAGATATTGACGACCTTCGCCCCATTGGCGACCGCATAATCGATGGATGCGGCAATATCGTCATCAAAGAAGGCGCAATCGGAATTGGGGTCCTGCACATTGTCGCCGCCGCACGTACCCGGCGAATCCGCGCGGATTGCAAGCACCGTCGCGTCCCATGCGATGCCGAGCACGCCAGTGTCATCGCGCGCTGCTGCGGCAACCAGCGATACCAGCGTGCC
>Ga0209121_10001757_pt1 | contig 22669 bp, 18 predicted proteins | sample Cruoilmetagenom3_FD_187292 | JGI IMG/M metagenome (GOLD analysis project Ga0209121, IMG submission 187292) | Oil polluted marine microbial communities from Coal Oil Point, Santa Barbara, California, USA - Sample 3 (SPAdes) (version 2) | ecosystem: Environmental > Aquatic > Marine > Oil seeps ... | reverse complement strand
GTTGGCGGCCCGCAGGATACGGATGGCGATCTCGCCCCGGTTGGCGATCAGGATCTTCTTGAATTCCGGCATGCTTGCTCCCCGCGGCCTGACATCTTCGGCGCTGTCGTTTTCTGCGGCGCGGCGCAAAAGGCGCTGCGCTGCGGCGTCACGGCGCCGCGGGGCTACGGTAGCGCAAACCCGGCCGGGCGCAAGGGGATGGTGCGGATGGTTCGGAGGCCACCCCCCGAACCCCCGGAGTATAGTGGCCAAGAAAAAGGGCGCGCGGGGTGAATTGCTGGCGTGGCGACGGATTGCAGCCGGGTGCGGCCGTGTTATCGTGGGTGTGGGCTGCAGACTGGGAGGGGCTGATGGGAGAGGTAACGATTGCTGCGGCGCTGTGCGGATTGCTCGCGGGCAGTGCGGTCGAAACGAACCACTATTTCGACGTCAACTGGGAAAGGCGACACGTCGAGGTCGATTGCGAGACCCCGACCCATGTGATCGAGATCGGCCTTGACCAGAAACCAGACTCTCGTGACAGCGTTCACCAGGCGTTGCTCGCGGCCTACCTCACCGACTTCCGGAAAATCCCCGCGGTGATCCTGATCGACCGAGATGACGAGGAAGGGAAATACGAGCTGGAAATGCGGCGGGTGACAGGAATGCTCGGGCTGGCATATGCAACCTGTTCTGACAAGTGGATCAAGGCCTGGCAGGCGCGCGGTGGGATGCGGGTGGTGCCCGACGGCACGAACGACCTGCCCAAGGAGGCCTGGGCGACCAGCGCCTGCGATCTCTCGCAGATCGTCGGACCGGACGTCGTGATGCCCGAGTTCATCAAGCCCGAGCTGCCGGTCACCGGGGTCGTTGGCGTGTCGGCGCCTTTGGACAGGGAAGGCGAGTAGAGAACATTAAAGGAACTTTCCCTTCGCCGCCGGCGCCGTTATCTTGCCCGCCATGACGCGCCCTGATCCCGACTCCTTCGAGCCCCCGCAGCCCCCGCATGTGCCGCTCAGCCAACAGGCGATGGTGGCGCGCGGCGCCCCCTATCTCGACGATCTCAACCCGGCGCAGCGCGCCGCGGTGGAGGCGCTCGACGGCCCCGTGTTGATGCTCGCAGGTGCCGGCACCGGCAAGACCAAGGCGCTCACGGCCAGGATCGCGCATCTGCTCAACACCGGACAGGCGCGCACCAACGAGATCCTCGCGGTGACCTTCACCAACAAGGCCGCGCGCGAGATGAAGGAGCGGGTGGCGCGCATACTGGGCCAGCCGGTCGAGGGCATGCCCTGGCTCGGTACGTTTCATGCGATCTGCGTGAAGCTCCTGCGCCGCCACGCCGAGCTGGTGGGGCTGAAATCCAACTTCACCATCCTCGACACCGACGACCAGGTGCGGCTGATGAAGCAGATCATTGTCGCCGAGGGGATCGACGAGAAGCGCTGGCCGGCGCGCCAGCTCGCCGGGCTGATCGACAACTGGAAGAACCGCGCCTGGACCCCCGACAAGGTGCCCGCCGCCGAAGCGGGGGCGTTCAACCACCGCGGCGGCGAGCTCTATGCCGCCTACCAGACGCGGTTGAAAACGCTCAACGCGGTCGATTTCGGCGATCTCTTGTTGCACATGGTGTTTATCTTTCAGACCCACGAAGACGTGCTGAAGCAGTATCAGCGCTGGTTCAGATACATCCTCGTCGACGAATACCAGGACACCAACGTCGCCCAGTATCTCTGGCTGCGCCTGCTGGCCGCCGAGCGGAAAAACATCTGCTGTGTCGGCGACGACGACCAGTCGATCTACGGCTGGCGCGGCGCCGAGGTGGGCAACATCCTGCGCTTCGAGAAGGATTTCCCGGGCGCCGTGGTGGTGCGGCTGGAGCAGAACTACCGCTCGACGCCGCACATCCTCGGCGCCGCGGCGGGCGTGATCCGGGGCAACGAAGACCGGCTGGGCAAGGAGCTCTGGACGGCGCTGGACGAGGGCGAAAAGGTGCGCCTCATCGGCCATTGGGACGGCGAGGAAGAGGCGCGCTGGATCGGCGACGAGGTCGAGGCGATGCAGGGCGGCACCCGCGGGCTGGCGCCGGTGTCGCTCGACGACATGGCCATCCTGGTGCGCGCCTCGCACCAGATGCGCGCCTTCGAGGACCGGTTTCTGACCATCGGTCTGCCCTACCGGGTGATCGGCGGCCCGCGGTTCTACGAGCGGATGGAGATCCGCGACGCGATGGCCTATTTCCGGCTCGCGGTATCGCCCGACGACGATCTCGCCTTCGAGCGGATCGTCAACACCCCGCGCCGGGGGCTCGGCGACAAGGCGGTGCAGACGATCACCCGGGCGGCGCGCTCGAACGGCGTGTCGCTGGTGGAGGGCGCCGGGATCGCGGTGGAGCACGGCGAGATCAAGGGCAAGGGCGCCAAGGGGCTCGAGCTCTTGGTGCGCCAGATCGCGCGCTGGCACGGCCAGGTGCAGGCCGAGGCCGACACCCATGTCGAGCTTGCCGAGATGATCCTCGACGAGTCGGGCTATACGGGCATGTGGCAGACCGACAAGACGCCGGAGGCGCCGGGACGGCTCGAAAACCTCAAGGAACTGGTCAAGGCGCTGGAGGGATTCGACAACCTCCAGGGGTTCCTCGAACACGTTTCGCTGATCATGGACAACGAAAGCGACGACGGCGGCGAGAAGGTCACGCTGATGACGCTGCACGGCGCGAAGGGGCTGGAGTACCGGTGCGTGTTCCTGCCGGGCTGGGAGGACGGGCTGTTCCCCTCGCAGCGCTCGATGGACGAGACCGGCCTCAAGGGGCTCGAGGAGGAGCGGCGGCTGGCCTATGTGGGGATCACCCGGGCCGAGGCGCTCTGCACGATCAGCTTCGCGCAAAACCGGCGGATATACGGGCAATGGCAATCGCAGCTGGCGAGCCGTTTCATCGACGAATTGCCGGCCGAGCATATCGAGGTGCTGACCCCGCCGGGGCTTCAGGGCGGGGGCTACGGCGGGTCGGCTGCGACAACAGGTGGATCACGCCTGGAGGAGAAGGCGAGCCGGGCCGATGCCTACAACAGCCCCGGCTGGAAGCGCATGCAGGCGCGCGGCGGTGCGGCGCGGCAGATGCAATCGCCGAACGAGGCGCGCGGGCTCACCATCGACGCCACCGCCGTCTCTGCCTTTACACAAGGCGACCGGGTGTTCCACCAGAAGTTCGGCTACGGCTATGTGATGGGGGTCGAGGGCGACAAGCTCGACATCGAGTTCGAGAAGGCCGGCGCGAAGAAGGTGGTGGCGAAGTTTGTCTCCCCCGCCGATCGGGCGGGGGACGACGTGCCGTTTTGAGGGCGGGCCTGTCGGGCTCGGTCAGCCCGACAATGCCGGCCCGGTCGCATTTTGCGTGAACCGGACCGATCCGTTCGGCAACTTGTCGGGCCCTTGCCGAACCCGAGGCGCCTTGGAGAGTGGGTTTGCGGCCCGGAGTTGACCCCGGACCGCGAGCGCGGGGTCACATCCAGCTTGCCGGGACAAAGCGGTAGGCGCCGGCATCGGTCACGAACCGGCCGAAGCCGGGAAAATGCACATGGGTCGCGGCGATCAGCAGACCGTCCGTCGCGGCACGGTCAAAGATCCGCGCCCGCGATTGCGCCGCCAGCGCCGGATCTGCGTCAAAATCGGACCCGGCCGCGGGCAGCGCGGTTTGCAGATCGGCGTACAGCACGGCATCCGCGACCATCATCAGCTGGCGGTCGCCCCCGTCGATATGCACCACCGAATGGCCCGGGGTGTGGCCCGGCGAAAGCTCCAGCGTCATTCCCGGCGCCACCTCGGTGCCAGCGGCCACCGGGCGCAACCGGTCGCCGTAGGCGGCGAACACATGCTGCGCAAGGCTGAACATCCCCTGCGCCTCCGCCGGGGCCTGCGCCATGTTCGCCGCATCGCTCCAGAACCCATGATCCACATCGGAAATCAACAGCTCGGCATTGGCAAATACGGCGGCACCGCCGGCCACCAGCCCACCGATGTGGTCGGGGTGGGCGTGGGTGGCGACGATCATGTCCACGTCCTCGGGCGCGACACCCGCCGCCGCGAGCCCAGCAGTCAACCGCCCGAACCCCGGCCCGAACATGTTCAACTCGCCCAGACCTGCATCGATCAGAACCGTCCGGTCATCGGATTGCAGCAAGAAGGTGTTGACCGGCGCCGACAACCCATCGCCCGCCACCCCGGCCGCCGCCAGCGCGGCGTCGATCGCCGCCTGTTCGGCGCCAAAGAAGAGGCTTTTTTCCAGCGGCATCATACCGTCGAAAATCGCGGTGATCCGGTATCTCCCCAACGGCGCGTCGAACATCGCCGGCGGGTTGGCCGGGGCATGTCCTGCGGCGCTGGCGGGTGTGGCGCTGGCAGTCAGGCCAAGCGCGGCCGTGCCGCTCAGCCCGGCAAGGGCGAAGTTACGGCGGGTCAGATTGGTCATCTCGAATATCCTTGCATACGATTATGTCGTGTACGAATGGTTCGTACATTGATATTCCGAAGTCAATCCTTTCATTTCCCGCCACAACCCCCTATCACACCACGCCATGACGGACGCGAACGACCAGTTCACCCAACGGCTGTGTTTCAATGTCTATGCCACGAACCGCGCGTTCGGGCGGTTCTATCAGGCGACGATTTCAGACACCGGGCTGACGTATCCCAAGTTCGTGATCCTGAATACGCTGAAGGATGCCGGGCCGTTGGCCATATCCGATCTCTCCACTCGCGCCGGGGTAGAGCCCAACACGCTGTCGCCCCTGCTCAAGAAGATGGCCGGGTTCGGTGTCCTGACCCGCGAGCGCGACGCCAAAGACGAGCGCCGCGTGGTGATCTCACTGACGCAAAAGGGTCTGCAATTGCTCCAGCGGGCCGATGCCGTGGTGCAGGAAGGATTTGCCGAGCTTGACCTCGATTTCAAGCAGTGCATGCAGGCGGTACGGTTTCTCGAAGACGTGCGGGCCCGATTGGAAAAAGCGGACCCGCCGAAGCTGCGCGTGGACGATATCACCGGCTGAGTGCAGCGCAGGTCGCGCAGGTCGCGCGGTGCGATCCGGTCGTGCCCCGAACCGCGACCGGGCGTTGGTGAAGCCCTCCACGGACGGATAACGGATCGGGGTGCGGATCTGGATGCCCGGTATCGCGGCTTTATCGCCGCTTTCGCCAGGCAATACACGGGGATCCCACCCAACCGCGCGGATGTCCTGAGCGACCCAATCGCTTGCGTCTGACTTCAAAACCCGCACCCGCAACATCGCCAACTTTTGGGCGAAAACGGCGGCGCCCGCGGTGTTTTGCGACCTGACCCGATCCTTTGCACCCGACAACAGAAGACCCGCTGCGGCCTTTGACCGGGGAAGCAATGCTCGGGAGGGTCCTTGAAACTTGGGCGCAAGATGGCCCGGCGCTTCGCCGGGCTGACGCCCCGTCCCGGCTGTGGCGGGCCTGCCGAGACAGGGCCGCGCGGGGCCCTGTGCGGCGGCCCATGGCAGATCAGGGTCTTGCCGGTGCCAGAAACCCCAAGCCAAACCCGGGGACGCGCCGAGGGGGTATCGCGTTCGCGGTCCCTGGGGGGTCTTTCGCCGGGTCGCGCCGGCAGGGCGTGTCCGGCCGACACCGGTCTGGCCAGACGGTCAAGGTTTCCCCTCAGCCGTCCGCCAACGGCCGCAGCACCAGCTCGATGCGCGCCTTGGCGCCCGGATCGGCCATCCGCGCGATCGGCACGCTGGTGGAGGCGGGGCCGGGGTTGGGGTAGAAGGATTTGCGGATCCGCATGTTGGCGTGCATCTCGTCCACCGTATTGCCGTCGGAAAAGAAGGTCGTGGACTTGACCACATTCGCGAAGCTCAGGCCGCGTTGCAGGAGCGCCACCGCAAGCCCGTCCATCACCACCCGGGTCTGCTGAGCGAGCGGGACGGCCGCGCCGCCGAGATAGCGGCCGTCGAGCACCGCGATGTCGCCGGTATCGGCGAGGTGCAGGCGCACGTTTTCTTCGCGGCTCTCGACGATATCGACCATGCCCTGGCTGAAGGTGAGGTAGAGGTGGACCTTGTCGAAGATGTTGTAGCACGGCATCAGCGCGCCGGAAAAGAAGCCGGGCAGGCGCGGGGCGATCTGGCCCGGGACGGCGGCGAGCACCGGTTCGGGGGCGATACCCCAGCCGGAGAGCAATTGCCCGGGCGACAGCTCGTGCTGGTGCAACAGCCCGCCGACGGCGCGCCCGAGGGTCTCGACCGGCGCGGTGAGGTTCATCAAGATGAGCCCGCCTTCGCGCTTGACCCGCACATGGCCGCCGCCGGGCAGGTCTTCAAAGGTCACCGGCTCGGAGGGCGAACAGAAGATGTCGGCCTGGATCAGCGCGCCGCCATAGTGGAAGTGCGGCACCGGGACGGTCTCGACCAAAGTGTCGCGGTCGAACGCCTCGGAGAACATCTCGACCAGCCGCCCGATGGTCGCGGTTTCGTGCGGGGCGAGGTAGAGCACGACCCGGCTGACAGCATCTTCCTTGAGCCCACCCTGTTCGAGCAGGGTCTTGGCATAGGAGATGATGACCCGCGCCTGTTCGATGGGATTGGCCGGGAAGCGCACGTCGCCGTCGGTGTCGAGCGGCAGCAGGCCGGCGGACCAGGCTCGGTCGCCGTCGATCACCAGACCGGAGTAAGGCACGGGCACCTGCAGGTTCCACAGCTTATCGAAGGGGATGAACTGGCGGGCCATTTTCTCTCCTGATCTTGGTACAACATCACCGGCCGAACCGGGGGTCACCGGCTGCGCCGGGGGTCACCGGCCGAACCGGGGGTCACCGGCTGCGCCAGGGGTCACCGGCTGAACCGGCGTATGCGGGCCGGTCCGGCGCTGCCCGAAGGCGCGGCCAAAAGCCCCGGCGCCTTCGCTCCGGTCTTGCGGGCGACTGACACCGGTCCGGCGCCGAAGGCAAGCGGTAATTGGAACAAAGCAGGCGAGGGTTGCATTTGCGTGCGTCCTCTTTGCGCGGCGCCAAAAAAAACGGCGACGCCAGGGAGGAGGAGAGGCGTCGCCGTCAATTTGGCAATCGGCCTCAGGGAGGAGGAAGAGACCGTCGCGCTTGTGAGGGGCTTTGATGCCCCTTTGGGAAACCCTTGGGCCCAGGGAGGAGGAGAGGGCTTTCAGGGTCTTCGGCGCCTCAGGGAGGAGGAGAGAGACGCCAAATCTCGTTATTCGTGTGCCCCATTCGTGTGCCCGCCTTTCGGCTGACACGGCGCGGCGGCACCCAGGGAGGAGGAGAGGGTGCCGCCGGCTGGTCACGAACGCTTCAGGGAGGAGGTAGAAGCGTCCGAAGAGGCGACCCGTTTGGTGCCAGGGAGGAGAGGCACGGCTCGGGTCAGGGGCGCCCAGGGAGGAGGGCGGGCGCCCGATCGGTTTACTTGACCAGGTTCGCCGCTTCGCGGGCGATGAACGGGATTTGACCGGAGCAGATGCCGAGGTCGTCGAGCTCGCGGGGCGAGAGGTCGGTCAGTTCATCGTAGGTCTGGCGGTAGGCTTTGCGCTGCTCGCGGGCCTTGCGGAAGTTCGCCATGACGGCGTGGACGCGGTCGCTGATGAGCCCGTGGTGGCCGCTGCGGAGATCGGTTGCGTATGCCATTGTCGTCTTTCTTTCTTGTGACGCCGGCGGGTCCGGCGTAGTCGGTTTGCCCTGTCGCGTTTCGCGGTTTGTCCCGCTTCGCTCTGTGGCGTTGAGGTTAAGATGGACCCGATGTCGCGATTGCACAATCGACGGTTCGGAATTGCCGCCATGCACCGGATGCATACGTAATGCCGACCTGTTGGTTGATGCGGCGTTTATCGTGCATGGCTCGGGACAGATTGCCGCTTTTCCATGCATTCCCGACATGCCCCCCTTGTGCCCGAGGGAAAAGGTGACAAATTGCGTAAGGCTTATGAGAGGGAGAAGGCGGCATGGCCCCAACGCGTGAAAAGATTCTCGAGACCCTGGCAGGCGTCACGCTGCCCGATGGCGGCGACTTGGTGTCGCGCGACCTGGTTCGCGGCCTCATGGTGCAGGCGAACGGGGCGGTGAGTTTCCTGATCGAAGCGCCGACCCCGGACTTCGCGGGCAAGATGGAGCCGCAGCGCGAAGCCGCCGAGCGGCTCGTGGAAGGGCTCGAGGGCGTGAGCAAGGCCACGGTGATCCTGACCGCGCATAACGCGATGCCGAAGGGTGGGGCGCAGCCTGCGCCGGCGCCCTCGGCCGGGAAAGGCGAGCCGCCGGCGCTGAAGATCGGCCAGCACCCGCAGCCGCAGGCCGGCCCGGAGGCGATCCCGGGGGTCAAGCGCGTGGTCGCCATCGCCTCCGGCAAGGGTGGCGTCGGCAAATCGACCGTCGCCTCCAACCTCGCCGCGGCGCTGGCCGCGCAGGGCCGCAAGGTCGGGCTCTTGGATGCCGACGTGCTGGGGCCGAGCCAGCAGCTGATGATGGGCACGAACGAAAAGCCGAAGTCCGACGACGGCAAGGTGATGGACCCGGTGGTGGCACACGGGGTCAAGCTGGTCTCGATCGGGCTGTTCGTCGATCCCGACCAGGCCGTGGTCTGGCGCGGCCCGCTGATCACCGGCACACTGCAACAATTCCTGTTCTCTGTGAACTGGGGCGATCTCGACGTGTTGATCATCGACCTGCCGCCCGGAACCGGTGACGTGCAGATCACGCTCGCCCAAAAGGTGTTGATGACGGGGGCGCTGGTGGTGTCGACACCGCAGGACGTGGCGCTGATTGATGCGCACAAGGCGATCGACATGTTCCAGAAGGTGCGCATCCCGGTGCTCGGGCTGATCGAGAACATGGCGATGTATGTCTGCCCGAACTGCGGCCACGAAGACCATATCTTCGGCCAGGGTGGGGTGCGGGCCGAGGCGAAGCGCTCGAAGATCCCGTTCCTTGGAGAGATTCCGCTCGCGCGCGAGGTGCGCACGGCCGGGGATGAAGGCAAACCGATCGCGCTGGGCGACGGGGCGGTAGCCGAGGCCTACCAGCGCCTGGCCTCGGAGCTGGTCGACGGCGGCATGGCCTGACCGCGCGCGCCGCGGGGGTCAACGCCGGGTGTGCCGCGGGCACGCCGCCGAGGTGACGCCCACCGACACATATTGGATCAAGGCAAAGGGCAGGGGGGAACCTCCTGCCCTTTTGCTTTGCCGCAAGGCGCCGCCGCCCGCGCCGTGCGTTGGACGACAGGGGGTGGGCCGGTCCGGGGCGTGCGACCTCTCCCCCGCGACGGGGTGTGCGCTTTCGGGAAACGATGGGACGGGGCCGGGCTTTCGCGCGCGCCATGGGAAATCGTGGGACCGGCGCGGAGTAGCGGCTGACCGCGGGAGCGGCGATGGCGGCCGCGCGTGGCGAGTCACGGGTGAATCGGGGCGGGATTCGACGAATCACACGCGATTCGGAGGGAATTCGGGCTGAAATACACCTCCAGGCAGGGCGAAATTCTGGGCTCGAAGCCGCCGCGAAGGGCCGCTTTGGATTTTATTCGGGAATTCATGGAACTTTTTTCGGGGCGTTTTCTGCCCCCATATCTAGTGTTGAAATTGTGCAAGTCCGCTAGAAATGGCCCTACGTTCTGTCTTTGTCCACATAATCCCTTGATTTGAAAGGGCCTGATCGACTAGATCTAGGAGGGTCTGCGGTCAGAAATCTGTTGCTTCCCACGATTTCCCATGGCATCCCTTGGTCATCGAAGGAACGGGACAGTAACGGGCACCAAGACCCGGAAACAACCCCCAAGTCAGGTTTCATACAGGCACCCCGCGACTTCGAGAATACAGAGATCCGACGCTAGCGCGAGCAGACATCCCCCCCCCAGGTGGCGCTTGTGATCGGACTTACCCAGCAATGGGACGAGGGCGGCGGATCGGGCAGTGGCAGCAGCTCGATCCGTCGTTTCCGTTTCAGGGGTAGGAAAACGGGGAACAACGAGGGACAGACAAGGACCACGAAACGTGGCACGCGTGTTCAGAGGTGAGGGCCACCACAAGGTGGACGGCAAGGGCAGGGTCTCGATCCCGGCCCTGTTTCGCCGCGTCCTCCAGGCCTCGGACCCGGACTGGATCGATGGTCTGAACCCCAACCTCGTCATCGTCTATGGCGGCGACCGCCAAAAACACCTCGAATGTTACACGATGGAAGCGATCGACGAAGTCGACCGCAAGATCGCGAAGATGCAGCGCGGCTCGATCGAGCGGCGGATGCTGGAAAAGATGTTCAACGGCCAGTCCTACCCGACCAGTGTCGACGAGACCGGCCGGCTGGTGCTGCCCGCAAAGCTGCGCCAGAAGATCGGGCTCGAAGGCGAGGCCTATTTCATCGCCACCGGCGACACCTTCCAGATCTGGGATCCGGGCACCTACGACGCGGTCGAGGCGGCCAAGACCGAGGCTTGGCTGGAAGACCTGCCGGAAGACTTCGATCCGCTCACACTTCTGCCGGGCGACGAGGGCGTGTGATGCCGTCCCCCGCGCAGCAGCCCCCCACTGACGCGCCCCATGTTCCGGTCCTGCTGAGGCCGTTGCTCGCAGGCGTCGCCCCGGTGCGCGGCGCCTGGGTCGATGGCACCTTCGGGGCCGGAGGCTACGCGCGCGGATTGCTCGAGGCCGGGGCGGACAAGGTGATCGGGATCGACCGCGATCCGAGCGTTTTCGAGATGGCGGCGGCCTGGGCCGGTGTGTACGGCGACCGGCTGGAGCTGGTGGAGGGCACGTTTTCCGAGCTCGACGAGATCGCCCGGGGCATCGTCCAGGGGCCGGTTGACGGCGTTGTGCTCGACCTCGGGGTCTCGTCCATGCAGCTCGACCAGGCGGAGCGCGGGTTTTCCTTCCTGCGCGAGGGCCCGCTCGACATGCGGATGGGGCGCGACGGCGCCAGTGCTGCGGATCTCGTAAACGAGGCCTCCGAGGCCGATCTCGCCGACATTCTCTATCACTACGGCGAGGAGCGGCAGGCGCGGCGGATCGCGCGCGCGATCGTGCGGGCGCGCGCCGAGGCGCCGTTCGAGACGACAACCGGGCTCGCCGAGGTCATCGCGCGCCAGTTGCCGCACCCCAAGCCCGGGCAGAGCAACCCCGCGACCCGCAGCTTCCAGGCGCTCCGGATCGCGGTCAACGATGAGTTCGGCCAGCTCGCCCTGGGGCTGGAAGCGGCCGAACGGGCCCTCGCACCGGGCGGCCAGCTCGCGGTGGTGACCTTTCATTCGCTCGAGGACCGGGTCGTGAAGCGGTTCCTGCAGGCCGCCAGTTCCGAAGGCGGCGGCGGCTCGCGGTATGCGCCGGAACGCGCCGCGCATGAGCCGCGGTTCAAGCTGACACCGAAGAAAGCGATCGCGCCGGACGAGGCCGAGTTGGCCGAGAACCCGCGCGCGCGCTCGGCGCGGCTCAGGATCGCCAAACGGACCGCCGCGGCCCCGGAACGGCTCGACCGGGCCGCCCTCGGCCTGCCGGCCCCGGCTTTGAAGGAGGCGCGCTGGTAATGCGTGTATTGTTTTTCATCGTCGCGACCCTTGCCGTCATGGCGCTGGGAAACTGGGCCTACGTGGAGAACTACAAAACCCAACGCACGCTCGACGAGGTCGAACACCTGCAACGCGAGATCGGGCAGATCCGCGAACAACTGGGTGTGCTGCGCGCGGAATGGGCCTATCTCAACCGCCCCGACCGTTTGCGCGACCTTGCCGAGATCAACTTCGACCGCCTCGGGCTGTTGCCGCTGGCGCCGGAACAATTCGGCTCCGTGACCGCGATCGCCTATCCGCTGTCGCCGAGCGCGCAGATGTTGCTCGACGACCTGGACATGACCGACCTCGTCGACGTGCGCGGGGAGGTGACCGAATGACCCGGGTGCCGTTGCGCCCCCTGGCGCGGATCCTCGAGGCTCGTGCGAAGGGCGAAAACCCCGACCTGATCGAAGCCGAAAACCTGCGCCAGCGCCACGAGGAGATGGCCGACCGGACCCGGGCGCGCGCCGAGGGGCGGCTCCTGGTGATCGCGGTTCTGTTTCTCTGCGCTTTCGCGGCTGTGGGCGTGCGGATGGGGGTGATATCCGCCTCCGAGCCGGTTGAGCCGCGCGCGGCGACCGCGGGCGCGCCGATCGCCACCGCGCGGGCAGATATCGTCGACCGGCAGGGCCGGTTGCTCGCCACCAACCTGGTCACCCATTCGCTCTACGCCCAGACCCGCGACATGGTCGATCCGGCCCGCGCCGCGCGCGAGCTGGCGATGATCTTCCCCGATCTCGATGCGCAGGAACTCCATGCGGATTTCACCAGCAACCGCAAATTTCTGTGGATTCGCAAGACCTTGAGCCCCGAGCAGCAACAAGCGGTGTTCGATATCGGCGAGCCCGGCCTGCTGTTTGGCCCGCGCGAGATGCGGCTCTACCCCAACGGCGCCGTCGCCGCCCATGTGCTGGGCGGCACCCGCTTCGGCGATGAGGGCGTCAACGCGGCGCAGGTGGTGGGCGTGGCCGGCGTGGAGATGGCCTTCGAGGAGCGGTTGAGCGATCCGGGCCAGTCCGACGCGCCGCTGGCGCTGACCATTGATTTGACCGTGCAGGCCGCCGTCGAGCGGGTGCTGGCGGGCGGCATGCAGATCATGAACGCGCAAGGCGCCGCGGCGATCTTGATGGATGCGCAGACCGGCGAGATCGTGGCGCTCGCAAGCCTGCCCGATTTCGACCCCAATAACCGCCCGTCGCCGCTGACCAAGGGGCAACCCGCGGATTCGCCGCTGTTCAACCGGGCGGTGCAGGGGGTCTATGAGCTGGGATCGACCTTCAAGATCTTCGCCGCCGCGCAGGCGCTGGAGCTGGGGCTGGTGAACCCGAACACGCTGATCGACACCAAGGGGCCGATCCACTGGGGCCGGTTCCGGATCCGCGACATGCACCGCATGGACCCGATCATGACGATGACCGACGTGATCGTGGAAAGCTCCAATGTCGGCACCGCGCGGGTGGCGCAGATGATCGGGGCGGACCGGCAGAAGGCCTTTCTCACCCGGCTCGGGTTCACCGAGACCTTGCCGGTTGAGCTGGTCGAGGCGCGCCGGGCCAAACCGCTGGTGCCGGAGCGCTGGTCGGAGCTGTCGGCGATGACGGTCTCCTATGGCCACGGCCTTTCGGTCTCGCCCCTGCATCTCGCGAGCGCTTACGCGGCGATGGTCAATGGCGGCATCAAGGTCACCCCGACGCTCCAACGCGGCACCGACGTGGCGCCGGGGCCCCGGGTGATCTCGCCCGAGACCTCCGCGATCCTGCGCAAGATGTTGCGCCAGGTGGTGGTGCGGGGCACCGCGAGTTACGGCGAGGTGGCGGGCTATGCCGTGGGCGGCAAGACCGGCTCCGCCGACAAGCCGAGCGCCACCGGCGGCTACGAGGACGACAGCGTGATCGCCACCTTCGCGAGCATCTTCCCGGCGCATGACCCAAAATACGTGCTGGTCGTCACGCTCGATGACGGGGTCGACACCTCCGGACCCGAGCCGCGCCGGACAGCCGGGTACACCGCGGTGCCGATCGGGGCGGAGATGATCCGCCGGGTGGCGCCGCTTCTCGGGTTGAAGCCCGAGATTGAACCCGGGTCCGCCCCGGGTGTAACACTGACCTCCAACTAAGGAGGCAGATCATGAGCGTGCCCTATCCACCGAGACCGCTTGCAGCCCTTGGGCTGACCGCGCTTGGCGGCGGCGATGCCGAGGTCTCCGGGCTTTCGGTCGACAGCCGGCAGACCAAGCCCGGACATCTGTTCGCGGCGCTGCCCGGCGGTCGGGTCCACGGGGCCGAGTTCATCCAGTTTGCGCTTCGGATGGGCGCCGTGGCGGTGCTGACCGACCCCGAGGGCGCGCGCCTCGCCCATGACGTGCTTGAGGAAAACCCGGACGTCGCCCTCGTGGTGACCGAAGATCCGCGCGCGGCGCTGGCATATGGCGCGGCGCTGTTCTACGGGCGCCAACCTGCGGTGATGGTGGCGGTGACCGGCACCAACGGCAAGACGTCGGTGGCCACATTCACCCGGCAGATCTGGCATCTTCTCGGCTACGAGGCGGCCAATATCGGCACCACCGGGGTCGAGGGCGCCTATGCCGCGCCGACCGGCCATACCACGCCCGAGCCGATCACGCTGCACGCGCTGCTGGCCGATATGGCGATGCATGGTGTGACACATACGGCGATGGAGGCCTCGTCGCACGGGCTCGCGCAGCGCCGCCTTGACGGGGTTCATCTCGCGGCGGCCGCTTTCACGAACTTCACCCAGGATCACCTTGATTACCATGAATCTTTCGAAGAGTATTTCGCCGCCAAGGGCGGGCTCTTCACCCGGATCCTGCCGGATGACGGGGTGGCGGTGATCGACACCGACGACGCCAAGGGCTGGGCACTCGCGCGCGATGCCGGCGCGCGCGGCCAGAAGGTCATCACCATCGGCCGCGACGCGGACTGCGACCTGCGCATCATCGCGCAGCGGTTCGGCGCCACCGGGCAGGAACTGCGGTTTCACTGGATGAAGAAGCCCATGCAGGCGCGGCTCAACCTGATCGGCGGGTTTCAGGCCGAGAATGTGCTGGTCGCCGCCGGGCTCGCCATCGCCACCGGTTCGGAGCCGCAGGCGGTGTTCGACACGTTCGACGATCTGACCACGGTGCGCGGCCGGATGCAGCTGGTGGCGCGGCGCGCGACCGGGGCGGCGGTGTTTGTCGACTATGCGCACACGCCCGACGCGGTTGCGACCGCGCTGACGGCGCTGCGCCCGCATGTGATGGGGCGGATCGTGGTGGTGCTCGGCGCCGGCGGCGACCGCGACACCGCGAAGCGCCCGCTGATGGGGCAGGCGGCGGCGGCGCATGCCGACGTGGTGATCGTGACCGACGACAACCCGCGCTCGGAAGACCCCGCGACGATCCGGGCGCAGGTGATGCAAGGCTGCCCCGGGGCGAACAACGTCGGCGACCGGGCCGAGGCGATCCTGCGCGGCGTCGACATGCTGGACGCGGGCGACGCGCTGCTGATCGCGGGCAAAGGGCACGAGACCGGCCAGGTGATCGGCGAAGACATCTTGCCCTTCGACGACGCCGAGCAAGCGAGCGTCGCGGTGGCGGCGCTGGAAGGACGGCTGGCATGAGCCCACCGCTCTGGACCTCTGCCGCGGCGGCGCGCGCGACCCGGGGCTTCGTGCTCGGCGGGCCTTGGGCGGTGACCGGCGTGTCGATCGACAGCCGCACGGTGCAGCCCGGCGATCTGTTCGTGGCGCTGGAGGATGTGCGCGACGGCCACGATTTCGTGGCCGATGCGCTGGCGCGGGGCGCGGCGGCGGCGATGGTGAGCCATATTCCCGAAAACGTCGCCCGCGATGCGCCGCTCCTGCTGGTCAATGACGTGCTGCGCGGCCTCACGTCGCTCGGCCGGGCCGGGCGGCGGCGCACCAGGGCGCAGGTGGCGGCGATCACCGGCTCCGTCGGCAAGACCAGCGCCAAGGAGATGCTGCGCGCGGTGCTTGAGCCCCAGGGCCGGGTCCATGCCGCCGAAGCGAGCTACAACAATCACTGGGGCGTGCCGCTGACGCTCGCCCGGATGCCGCGTGACACCGACTACGCGGTGATCGAGATCGGCATGAACCATCCCGGCGAGATCGCCCCTTTGGCAAAGCTGACACGGCCGCATGTGGCGATGGTGACCACGGTGGCCGCCGCGCATCTCGAGGCGTTCGACAGCGTCGAAGACATCGCGCGCGAGAAGGCGTCAATTTTCGAAGGGCTGGAGCCCGACGGCTTTGCCGTGTTTAACGTCGATTTGCCACCCGCGACCGTGAAGCTGCTTGCTGCGGCCGCTCGCGCCGCCCATGCCCGACCCTTGCGGTTCGGCACGGGGCCGGGGTGCGACGACCGGCTCGCGCGGGTCGATATCACCCCGGAGGCGACCGTCGTCTCCGCCGATCTCAAGTCGGGTCCGCAGCTGTTCAAGCTCGCCGCGCCGGGCCGCCACTTCGCCGCCAACGCGCTCGGTGTGCTGGTGGTCGCCGAGGCGCTCGGCGCCGACGTGACCCTGGCGGCACGCGCGATGTCGGTCTGGACGCCGCCGGCGGGGCGGGGCACGCAGGAGCATGTCCTGCTCGATCCGGTGGAGGAGCTGTCGCTCACTCTCATCGACGACGCCTTCAATGCCAACCCGACCTCGATGGCCGCCGCTTTCGAGGTGCTCGCCGCCTCGCAGCCGGTCGAGGGCGTGGGGCGCATCGTGCACGGCCGGCGGGTCGCCGTGCTGGGCGACATGCTGGAACTGGGCGACGACGAGATCCGGCTGCACGAGGGCCTGGCCGAGCTTGAGCATTTCACCGCCGCCGACGTGGTCCATTGCGTCGGCCCGCGGATGCGCGCGCTCTGGGAGACGCTGCCGGCCGAGCGGCAGGGCGCCTGGACGGAAACGGCGGAAAAGATGGCCGAGCGTCTGCGCCACGTGATTGATGCCGGCGACGTGGTGCTGGTGAAAGGGTCGAAGGGAAGCCGGGTGTCCCTGGTGGTTGACGCTGTGCGCAAACTGGGCCATCCGCAGGCCAACTGAAACGAGGGCTGTTTTTATGTTGTACTGGCTGACCGAGTTGTCCGACGGCGGGGACATTTTCAACCTGTTCAGGTATATCACCTTCCGGGCCGGGGCTGCCTTCTTCACCGCGCTGATCTTCGGATTCCTGTTCGGCCGTCCGCTCATCAACCTGCTCAAGGCCCGCCAGAAGAACGGCCAGCCGATCCGCGCCGACGGACCCGAGGGGCACATCGAGACCAAGGCCGGCACGCCGACCATGGGCGGTGCGCTGATCCTCGGGGGCCTGACCGTGTCGACCCTGCTCTGGGCGCGGCTCGACAACCCCTTCGTCTGGATCGTGCTCGGTGTCACCCTCACCTACGGGCTGATCGGTTTCGTCGACGATTACCGCAAGATCTCGGCCAACGACAATTACGGCGGGCTTTCGGGCCGCACCCGGCTGGTGCTGGAAGCGTTGATCGCCTTCCTCGCAGTCTGGGCGGCGGCAATGGTCCACCCCGACGATCTCGCCTTCCGGCTCGCCCTGCCGGTGCTCAAGGACACGCTGCTCAACCTTGGCTGGTTCTTCATCCCCTTCGGCGCGATCGTCATCGTCGGCTCGGCCAATGCCGTGAACCTCACCGACGGGCTCGACGGGCTGGCGATCATGCCGGTCATCATCGCCGCCGCGACGCTGGGGATCATCGCCTACGCGGTCGGCCGGGTCGACTTCACCGAATATCTCGACGTGCACTACGTGCCCGGCACCGGCGAATTGCTGGTGTTTGCCGCCGGTCTGATCGGCGGCGGCCTCGGGTTCCTGTGGTACAACGCACCGCCCGCCGCGGTGTTCATGGGCGACACCGGCTCTTTGGCTTTGGGCGGCGCTTTGGGCGCCATCGCGGTGGCGATGAAGCACGAGATCGTGCTCGGCATCGTTGGCGGGCTGTTCGTGGTCGAGGCGCTCTCGGTGATCATCCAGGTGCTCTATTACAAGCGCACCGGCAAGCGGGTGTTCCTGATGGCCCCGATCCACCACCACTTTGAGAAACGCGGCTGGGCCGAACCCCAGATCGTCATCCGCTTCTGGATCATCGCCCTGGTGCTGGCGCTGATCGGGCTGGCGACGCTGAAGGTGCGGTAAAGGTGGTGCAGACGTATTTGGGAACATGACCCGGGTGCGGGTTCTGATCACTGGGTGCTCGGCTGGCGGCAAGTCCACGCTTCTTGAGGAACTCGCCCACCGGGGCTGGGCAACGGTTTCGGAGCCGGGTCGCCGGGTCATCGCGGCCGAACGCGCGCGGGACGGTGACGGCTACCCCTGGGACAACGCCGAGCGTTTCGCGGTCGCCTGCCTCGAAATGGCCGAGCGGGACTGGCAGAGGGCCGGAGACGCGGTCACTTTCTTTGACCGCGGTGTGGTGGACGCAGCTTTCGCGCTTCGCCGGATCGGCCGGCCCGCACCGGGTCGGGCGGTGCTGGCGCGCTGCCCCTACGACCGGGTGATCCTCGCCCCGCCTTGGCGCGCGCTGTTCGAAGCGAAGCGGGACCCGGAGCGCCGGCATGGGTTCGACGAAGCGTCGGTGGAATTTGAAGATATCGCGGCCGGTCTTGCGGCCATGGGACAGGCGACCGACCTGCTTCCCAGGACCACCGTCAATGCGCGTGCGGACTGGGTGGAAAAGCGGCTGGCGGCCGGATAAGGCCGGGCGCCGGGGGCGGCCAGGGGGGACGCGGTTTCGAAACCGCGTGATACGCCGCTTCGAAGCGGCGTCGCCCGGGCCCACGTCTTCGCGTCGCGAACAGGTTCGTCGCAATGTCGCCAGGTACTTCGCCCGCGAAGTGAAGTTAGCGCTATCATGAATAAAAACAATATCTTGACCCCCTGTCCGAACTCGGCCACCCCTCCGGACACCCGCCGCCCAAGGCAAAAACCCGCCTCTGGCCAAGCCCACTGGCCAAGCATCCAAGCCTCGGCTACCAATCGGTGAACCAGAGAGGTGCCCCATGATCCCCGTCCGAGGCCATGAAGGACAACGTATCAGTGTGCTCGGCCTCGGCCGCTCGGGCCTCGCCACCGCCAAAGCCCTCGAGGCGGGTGGGGCCACCGCGCTGTGCTGGGACGATTCCCCTGAGGCGCGCGAGATGGCGGAAGCCGAGGGGCTCACGCTGCACGATCTCTCCCGCCGCGACGCCTTCGAAGGCGTCGCCGCGCTCATCACCAGCCCCGGTATCCCGCATCTCTACCCGGCCCCCAACAAACACCTCGCCCGCGCCTACGAGGAAGGCGTGCCGGTCGACAACGATATCGGGCTGTTCTTTCGCTCCTTCGCGACGCCCGAGTGGGACAATTTCGAGACCACCCCGAAGGTGATCGCCGTCACCGGCTCGAACGGTAAGTCGACCACCTCGGCTCTGATCCACCATCTGCTGACCGAGGTCGGCCGGCCCAGCCAGCTTGCCGGCAACATCGGCCGCGGCGTGCTCGACATCGAACCGGCCCACGACGGCGAGGTGGTGGTGCTGGAGCTCAGCTCCTACCAGACCGACCTCGCCCGCGCGCTCACCCCCGACATCGCCGTTTTCACCAACCTCACCCCCGACCATCTCGACCGCCACGGCGGGCTGGGGGGCTATTTCGCGGCCAAGCGGCGGTTGTTTGCCGAAGGCGGGCCGGACCGGGCGGTGATCGGCGTGGACGAACCTGAAGGGCTGTACCTGGCCGGCCAACTGGCCGAGGGACCGGCGGACGACCGGGTGATCCGCGTGTCGGTGGACCGCAAGCTCACCGGGCCCGGCTGGCAGGTCTACGCCCGCAAGGGGTTTCTGTCCGAGACCCGCAAGGGGCGTCAGGTGGCCTCGATCGATCTGCGCGGCGTGAAGGGCCTGCCCGGCAGCCACAACCAGCAGAACGCCTGCGCCGCCTTCGCCGCGCTGCGTTGCCTCGGCCTGGCCCCGCGCCAGATCGAGGCGGGGCTGAGGAGCTTCGAGGGGCTGCCGCATCGCTCGCAGCTTGTCGGCGAAAGGGACGGGGTGCGGTTCGTCAACGATTCAAAGGCCACCAACGCCGACAGCGCCGCCGCCGCCCTGCAGGCCTTCGACCGGATCCGCTGGATCGCGGGCGGGCTGGGCAAGGACGGCGGCATCGGCGCGCTCGCGCCTCACCTCGGCCATGTCGCCAAGGCCTACCTCATCGGCCATTCGGCGCGCGCCTTCGCGCTTCAGATCGGCGATACGCCGCATGAGATCTGCGAGACGATGGACCGCGCCGTGGCCCGGGCGGCAGAAGACGCGCAGGCAGGCGAGACCGTTCTGCTCGCCCCGGCGGCCGCGAGTTTCGACCAATACCCGGATTTCGAAGCGCGGGGCGCGGATTTCACCCGCGCGGTGCAGGGCATCCTTGCGCGGTAAGCGGGCGGTAATCTTTGTGGTGCAAAGTGCGAGCAATTCGGTCCGGGCATAGCCCGTCTGCGTTCTCTGGCCTTTTCCGGCCCCCAGCCAAGGATTACCTAGTATGAAGGATACGGCGTGCACCCCCCGTTTCGTCGATGGCCACCCCGGACCCGTCGGAGCGCGGGATGAGAGCGAGCGATCGCAGCAACGGGTCGAAGGGCCGGGGGCAGAAGAGAGATCACAGATGAACAAGCGCACGGGCGAAGTTCCACAGAGTGTCGATCGGGCCGCGGAAACGGCCTGGGGGAAATTCAGGGACCGGCTTTCCTTTTCCAAGGCGGCCCCGACGGAAGACACTGTCGTGCGAAAGGGCCAGGCCAACCCCGATAGCCTCAAGTCGCCCGAGCAGAAGATGATCGAGAAGATCAAACTCAGGATGTCGCAATACCCCGAATGGTACGAAACCGATCCGGACAAGCTGGCGGGCTGCGTCGCCCGCGAGCTTGAGCGCATCGGGGAATTGCTCGACCGGCAGCTGGCGAACGCGGAAGACCCGGTGGAGGTCTGGCAGATCCCGCTTTCGGTGTTCAACTGGCTGGTGGAGACCTCCAACGGCGAGAGCTTCGTGCGCGGCGCGCTTCGGGCCTGGTCCAACGCCGAACATTTCAACGGCTCATACGCGGCGAACCTCAGCGCGGACCAACGCAGGAAGTTGCGCACACCCTTCATGGGCGAGGCGCCGATGTGCCTGAACGTGGTGCTCGAAGAATTGCTCGAGACCGGGTTGGTCATCACATTCTCGAAGAAATTCGTTGGCCCCGAGTTCAAGTACCTGGTGATGCGGGTCCAGAGCCCGGTCGAGGACTGATCTCGGGCTCCGGTGCCGCTTCGCGCATTGTCAACCTTGGACGGTCTGTTAGGGTGACCCGACCGTTTCCAAGGCGGAGCGGTCGCGTGCGCGGCCTCCCGGTACCGTCCGGGTGTCCGCCGGGTGCATTCTTGACGCGGCGCGCACGCGTGAGCGAGGCGCGCGCGGACTCCGGGTGATACAGCGAGGACGTCTGTACAGCCGGTGGCGTCTGGCTTTTGCGCGGGCAACACCTGCCCGGACCGACTGCGGATGCCGGGTGCATCGCCGCCGGTGGCCGGTCGAAGGATTGCGCGCTACAGGGGCCGTCGCGGTCCCGGGGGACAAAGGTGACTGTGGCCAGAGAGGCGACCCAATCCAGGCAACTGAGCGTTCCCGTAGCCGTGGCCGTGGCCGGGTTTGGAACCGTGACGTATGCAGGTTGCGCGACCGGGTCCTGGCGAGCGGTCGTTGCTGGACCGAGAACGAGGTCCAACCGCGCAACCGCGACCGGGCGGGCAACCGAAACGGTGCGGGCCGGCGGCTTCGAACGGGTGCCTAGGGTCGAACGGGCGACCGTGACCGGTAGGGAAACCCCAGCTCTGCGGATGACAAGGGATGCGCGCCTCGTCGGGGCCGGGCCGATCACCGGAACGGAGCAGGTGTGCTGGACCCGGTGGGAAACCGAAGCGGCTCATCCAACCATGCGCGCGGGTGTGAACGGAGCCGCACCCGACACCGTTACTGGAAGGATAACCGGTTCAATACGTGTCGCCACCCGCGTGCAGATAGCCGGGGCAAGGGAGACCGGGATCGAACGGGGGACCGGAACCGGACAAGAAGCCTCGGGGGGGTGTGTTGCCGCGACCGTTTTTCGGGCCAAGACCCCGGACGGATCCAGTCAGGGGAGCGCACCCAGTGGCGCGGGTTGAGCCGCGGCCGGGGGGCGCGCGGCCGCGCCCGAGGACGGATGCTTTCCTGCGGGGCCTCGCGCGCTTCGTGTTGGGGATGCTGTTTCGCGAGGTCGAGCTCGTGGGGGCCGAGCGGCTGCCGGCCTCCGGCCCGGTCATCGTGATCGCGAACCATAGCAACAGTATCGTCGATGGCGGCATCCTCTTGGGCTTTCTGCCGCGCATCCCGCGGTTTCTCGCTGCGAGCACGGTCTGGGAATACAAGCCGATCGCGCCGTTCATGACCGCGAGCGGCTCGGTGAAAGTGTATCGCCAGCAGGACGGACGCGCGCATGAGGGCTCGCTCAAGGACAGTTTCACCGAAGCCGCAGCGCTGCTCGCCGACGGCGGCGTGCTGGCGATCTTTCCGGAAGGGCGCACCCATGACACCCCTGCGCTGCTGCCGTTCAAGACCGGCACCGCGCGCATTGCGCAGTTCACCGAAGCCCGGCACGGACCGCTGGATCTCGCGGTCGTGCCGGTGGGGATCGACTATGAGGTCAAGAACCTGTTTCGCACCCGCGTCTGTTTCACCTTCGGAGCGCCGGTGCGGCTGGGAGCGGGCGCGGCGGCCGGACCGGCGGCTGACCCCGAAGCCGATCTGCGCGGCGACCAAGGGGCCCAAAAGCGCCGCGACGCGGGCGTGCTGAACCGTGCTATGCGGGCCGCAACGGGCCGGCTGCAACGCGCGCTCAGCGCCGTGGCGCCGGATTTTACCAACAAAGGCGCGGCCCGGACAATCACCCTCGCCGCCGAGATTCTGGCGTTCGAGCCGGGCGGTCGGCCCGGACGCCCGCCGGCGTTTTCGCGGATCGTGACCCGGCGCCACGCGGTCGAGGCCGCGCTGCTCGGGGCTGAGGCCGGGCCCGAAGGAACGCAGGCAAACGGGGCCGGGGCAGATAGGGCCGGGGCAAACGGGACTGGGGCAGACGGGGC
>Ga0209121_10001755_pt1 | contig 22675 bp, 18 predicted proteins | sample Cruoilmetagenom3_FD_187292 | JGI IMG/M metagenome (GOLD analysis project Ga0209121, IMG submission 187292) | Oil polluted marine microbial communities from Coal Oil Point, Santa Barbara, California, USA - Sample 3 (SPAdes) (version 2) | ecosystem: Environmental > Aquatic > Marine > Oil seeps ... | reverse complement strand
TAGTTAGGTCAGTTTATGAAGATCGATCGGGAGGGCTCTGGATAGGTACAGAAAATGGATTAAATAAATTTGATCCCAGAAATAAGCGCTTTATTCGATATAAGGCTAACTCCAACGATCCCAAAAGCTTAAGCAACAATTTTGTCTATGTCATTTATGAGGACCGATTGGGGGAACTCTGGGTGGGAACTTTGGATGGACTCAATAGATTTGACCGGGAAAAGGAACAATTTACTCGTTACAAACATAAGCCCAATGATCCCACCAGCTTGAACAATAGTGAAATTTTATCGATTTTTGAAGATCGATCGGGCATACTTTGGATTGGAACATGTGCAGGCTTAAATAAATTTGACCGTACTGAGGAAACCTTTAGCTATTATATGGAGAAAGACGGACTTCCAAATGATCTGATCTATGATATATTGGAGGATAATAACAATAACCTATGGCTGAGTACCAATAAAGGTCTATCAAAATTTAATCCACAAACAGAAGAATTCAAAAACTATGATGTTGAAGATGGCCTCCAGAGCAATGAATTCAATCTTGGATCCTGTTATAAGAGTAGAGATGGTGAGATGTTTTTTGGGGGTATCAACGGCTTCAACAGTTTTTATCCAGAAAACATCAAAGAAAATCCGTATATTCCCATAGTTGTGATTATAGATTTCCAGATATTCAATAAATCTGTTCCTATAGGAAAAAACGCAAACGGACGCTCAATCCTGAAAAAGTCCATCACAGAAACCAAAGAAATCGAACTTTCTCATGAAAATCGAGTTATCTCTTTCAAGTTTGCGGCATTACATTATGCTTCTCCAAAGAAGAACCAATACGCTTATAAGATGGAAGGGTTTGAAAAAGAATGGAATTATGTAGGAAACAGGCGCTTTGCAACCTATACAACTCTTCCTCCAGGTAACTATATTTTCAGAGTCAAAGGCTCGAATAACGATGGCCTGTGGAATGAAGAAGGAGTCTCGTTGAAAATTGCCATTATGCCTCCATTTTGGCAGACCTGGTGGTTTAGAGGTTTTGCCATTACAGCCGTTATATTATTGATTTTGATGGTTTATAGGATTAGAACTCATGCTATCAAAGAACAAAGTAAACGACTTGAAAAACGAGTAGAAGAACGTACTTTCGAGTTAAACATAGCAAACAAGGAACTTCAAGAGCAAATCACTGAGCGCAAGCGTATAGAGGCTCAACTTAGCGAATCTCTGAAAGAGAAAGAACTACTTCTCAAAGAGATTCATCATCGGGTTAAAAACAACATGCAGATTGTTTCCAGTTTGCTCAGACTTCAATCGTTGCATATAAAAAATAAAGAAATGAAGGATGTGTTTGAAGTAAGCCAGAGCCGCATAAAATCAATGGCACTTATCCATGAAAAACTGTATCAATCCCAGGATCTGGCAAGTATTGATTTTTATGATTATATAAAGAGCCTGACAAATAGTTTGGTCTCAACATATAGACTTGGCTTAGAACCTATTACTTTTAAGCTGGATATAAAGAAAGTTTATTTTGACATTAATACAGCCATACCCCTTAGCTTAATCATCAATGAATTAGTTACAAATTCCCTCAAATATGCTTTTCCTGAGCAGAGAGCTTTGGGAGAGACAAACAGTTCCAAGGCTAAAATTTTTCTCAGTCTTCATTCTGACGAGGGAAGAGTTTCTCTGATTGTTCGGGATAATGGAGTGGGTCTGCCCAAAGACTTTGACTTTAGAAAGACTGAATCAATGGGTCTCCACCTAGTGAATGATTTAGTAGACCAGTTAGATGGGACTATCGAGCTTCAAAAAGAGGGCGGTACATCTTTTAAAATTACATTTAAAGTCAAAGAATAGAATCAGGGAAAATTATACATGGCAAATTTGAGAATTTTAATTGTGGAAGATGAAAGAATTGTTGCCAGAGATATGCAGAATGTGTTGCGCAGATTAGGATATACTGTATCTTTTATAGCTTCTAGAAGGAAAGAAGCTATAGAGATAACTGAAGGAACTCAACCGGATCTAATTCTGATGGATATTAAGTTAAAAGAGGATATGGATGGAATAGAAGCAGCAAAACAGATCCGCACCCGCTTCTATATTCCAATAATCTACATGTCTGCTTTATCAGATAAAGAAAGCCTGATGAGAGCGGAAGAGACAAAGCCCTTTTTCTTTATTTCTAAACCTATAGAAGAAAGAGTTCTTAAAGCAACTATCGAGAAAGCCTATTCCACACAAAACATGCGAAGCAAATCACCTAAGCACAAACAACAGATTGAGAAAAGATTCCGGTCATAGATGGAAATAGACAAAGCACTAAATAAAGAAAACGGATGAAAGAGTAATAAACTCCGCCCTTAATTGCTGATCAAGGAGATTCGACTTTTATAGATAATGCCTTGTCTCTTTAACTCCTGTAGTAAGTTGAATATGAACTCTTTAAAAATTTTAAGCTTTATATTTTGTATTACTCGATGATTTTTGCCTTAACATCAAAAATTGGTGCGTTCAAAATATGTTTTTTAACCGTGCATTTGTCCACAGCTTTTAGCACAGCATTTTTGTATTTTTCAGGAAATTCTGTCGGCAGATTAATTTCCAGGGAAATCCTTTCTATTCTTTTTGTATGCGGATTTCTTTCTGTTGTCAGAATGACAGATGCATTCTTTGTTGATATTTTCCTCTCTTTGCAAAATGCCAGCACATAGTATGCGGAACAGGTTCCAATGGAAGCTAAAAACAAATCAAAAGGTGAAGGAGCTGAACCTTCACCACCAGCATAAGTGGGCTGGTCTGTCTCAATAACAAAACCTTTGTAATTTGCATTGATTCTCAATCCTCCAGGAAAAGTTATTTTCATTTGTTTTCCCATGATTTTTCCTTCTTTCAGTTTAAAATAAATTGTTAGGCCCTTTAGAAAATATGGCCAGTAATAAGTTCCGATCCCTGGATGTCATCGAAAGCCGTCCAAACAAGTCATAAACCATTTGCATCCAGATAGAAGCGCGCATTAATTAAAATGTCTCTGGCATGCACAGCCATTGCCATGGTTTTTTCTCCAAAGGCCTTGAGCCCTACAATGCGCAAGTGTTTAAATCCTGTGTTTTTCATGCTGCGTGCTACAAGGCCAATGTTTTCTGGATGTTTTGGATTCACAAGGATGACAGCAAATTTTTTTTTCACATCGTTTTCCTTTATCTCCCCGGAGTTCGAACCTGTCATTAAAGCCATTATAAACAAACTAAGCATAAAAATCGACAGCTCTTTCCTCTCCGAATCAAATCATTTAAAATATAACCGAAGGAATAATATCTTGTCATTTAAAAACTAAAAGTGCACTCTTTGTCTTCTAAGTTTCTGCTATGATTTAAGCCTTACTTTTGATAAAGGAGGTCTTAAATCATGGTTAAGCATTTTCATAAGGGATTTGCTGATGAGCAGGTTAAAATAACGCAAGATGAGAAAGACAACATGCTGGAGAGAATAAGTTTTCCGATTGGGAGAAATAAATTATATTTTTATAAATCAAAAAGATTTTTTTAGATTTTCTCAGGAAAGAATCTCCTCTACTAAATAAAATTTTCCAAGCGGAGGCATAAACAGAACCCCATTTGCAAAAGGCTTTAATTCCTTGATAATCTCTTTTGCTATGGCCACGCCTTCTTTTTCCCCTTCCCGGCCTCTTTTCATGTCCATTTTTTTAAGAAAAATTGGAGGAATAGTTATTCCCGGTACTTCATAGTGAATGTACTCTGCATTTCGAGAAGAAATTAGCGGAAGGATGCTCACAATGACCGGAATACCTGCTTCCTTTATGGAGTTTAGAGTTTTTTTAGCTCTTTTGATATCAAAAACAGGCTGAGTGATTATAAAATGGCCACCTTTTTTTATTTTTTGTCGGGCTATTTTCCAGTTTTTTTCTTCTTCCTCGCATATTCCCATACCGATTCCGATGAAGAACCGTGTGCATTTTCCTACTGGATTTCCCAGAAGATCGATCCCATGATTCATGGCCGACATCATTTCCACAAGACCTTCTGTTGTTAAATCATAGACGCCTGTGGCAAATGGATAATCTCCTATAGAAGGTGGGTCTCCTCCTAAAACGAGGAAGTTCTCAAGGCCAAGAGCTGAGGCACCGAGAAGGTCGGCTTGAATCCCGAGTATGTTTCTATCTCTGCATGTGTAATGAATGATCACATCATTTCCAAGAGATTCTTTCAGAAGTTTTCCCGTAGCTATAGAAGACATCCTGGGCCTTGCCATAGGGCTATCTGATACATTTATTGCATCTACTGAATGGACATAAGGTTCTATTGTTTTGATGAATTTTTCAAAATCTGGATCTTTAGGTGGGTCTATCTCTAAGGCAACTAATCCTCCTTTTTTAAGAATTCTTTTAAGGTTACAGGTAATTTTCTCTTTTTTCCTTATCTCTTTTCTCTCTGATAATTCAATAGATACGCTTTTTCGTTTTCTTGGCTTCAAGCCTTCACAGAATTGACTTAGCTTCCTGATGTGGTCAGGCGTTGTCCCGCAGCATCCACCTATGATTTTTACTCCTGCCTCTAAGAATTTTTTCCCGTATTTAGCGAAGTAAGTAGGATTAAAGGGATAAAAAAACTTGCCCTGAACGAATTGAGCTAACCCTGCATTTGGCATTGCAGAGAGGTCTTTACTTGAGATTTTTCCCATCTTTTTTACGGCTTCATAGACGTTCTGAGGTCCTGCTCCACAGTTTGAGCCTATGACATCCGCTGATGAGGAATCAAGCTTGAGACCGACTTCATAAGGATTCTTGCCGAAAAGTGTTAGCCCGTTGTTTGGAAAAGACATTTCGGCTATAACAAAGACGTCCTTTTCGACTGATCTTGCAACCTTTATTCCTTCTAAAAGTTCATCCATGTGAGCAAATGTTTCAAATATGATAAGGTCAACTCCACCTTCAAGGAGAGCTTCTATCTGTTCTTTCATGATACTGGAGATATCTCCAGAAGAGATTTTCTTTTTTTTATCCAGAGGCCTGGAAATAGGTCCTACAGATCCTGCTATCCAGGCTCTATTTTTTGCCGCTCTTTTTGCAAGACGAGCCCCGTAATAATTTATTTCCCTCGTTTTTTTCCCTATAGCGTAATACTCATCGAGGATATATTTATTCGCTCCGAAAGTATTCGTTGTGATAACCTTTGCTCCTGCTTCTATGTAGCTTCTATGGATGTCCATTACTACTTCAGGCATGGAGATATTGAGTTCGTCATAACAATGGCCTTTTGGGATTCCCCTGGCATAAGTCTGAGTCCCCATGGCACCGTCGAAAAGGGCATAGTCTTCAGTGTCGAAAAAGTCTCTAAACTTCATTATCTCCCTCCTGATAATTTTTCTATTTTTTTAATGGCGTCCATAGCATCTTTCCCGTATGCATCGGCTCCTATCTCTCTCGCATAAGAAGAGGTCACGGCTGCTCCTCCGATTATGATTTTTGCTTTAAATCCTCTCAAATCTCTGAGTTCAACAACTTTTCTCATTTCTTCCATGGTTGTCGTCATCAAGGAAGAAAGTCCTATGAAATCTACAGATTCTTTGATTGCAGAATCTATTATATCTTCAGAGCTTACATCTTTGCCTAAATCTAAAACGTCAAAGCCATAGTTCTGAAAGATAAGAGAGATTATTTTTTTTCCTATATCATGGAGGTCTCCATGGACCGTAGCCATGAGTATCTTGATCTTTTTTTTTGCCCTTGTTTCTGTCTTGAGAAACGGCTCGATAATTTTCGATGCTCCCTCCATTGCTTCTGCAGAAAAAATGAGCTGAGGAAGAAAATAAATTTTATTCTCATAGTATTTCCCTACTTGTTTCAGCGCGGGGGAAAGTATGCCCTCGATAATATCGAATCCCTTTTTCCCTTTTTCAAGGAGAGTTTTTGTGAGCTGTCGGGCTTTCTTTTTTTCTCCATCGATAATTGCATGAAAAAGCAATTTCTCAGGGTATTCTGTTTTAATTTCTACTTTTTCTTCTGCTTCAGTTTCAATTCTGCTCCCAAACTTTTCTATGAAAAAGTGCATTCCTTTATCTCTACCCGTTATCGCATCGCATGCTTTTATGATGGACATAAGATTTGTATCAAGAGGATTAAATATTGCTGAATCCAGCCCTCTTTCTAAAGCCATGGATAAAAAGCACGAATTCAAGAGCTGCCTTCGGGGAAGACCGAAGGAAATGTTAGAAAGGCCGATAATCGTAGGAATTCTAAGATTTTTTAAAATTCCGATGGTTTTAAGGGTTACTTCTGCATTCTTTGATGAAACAGAAAGAGTGAGAGTCACAGGGTCTGCAAGGATGTCATAAGGTGATAATCCGTAATTTAATGCCTGTTGATACAGATTTTCCAGCATCTTAACTCTATCTTTTGCTCTCTCAGGTATGCCGTTCTCGTCTATTGCAAGAAGAATAACAGAGGAACCATATTTTTTGGCTAATGGGAAGAGAACTTCGTATATTTTTTTCTGGGCGTTAACAGAGTTGATCACAGCCTTTCCAGCGTAGGAACGGAGAGCCAGATTAAGAGAATCTTTGCTGCTGTTGTCGAGAAAAAGGGGAAGTCTGGAAGTAATTTGAAGTTCTTTTATGGCTGAAGCATAAAAAACAGCATCTCTTTCTCCTCTTTTCCCAAGGTTAACGTCAATGGCATCTGCACCTTTTTGTTCCTGTTTTCTTGCTGATTCTCTTGCAAGAGTAAATTTTCCCTGTTCGAGCTCTGCATTCAGTTTCTTTCTACCGAATGGGTTTATATTTTCTCCTATGATTCTAAATGGAAAAGAGGGTCCGATTGAAAGCAATGAGTTTCTGCTTGAACAGCTAAAGTACTGTAATCTTTTTTTCTTTTTTATCGGTTTTTTACCTTTTAGTTCTTTGGCGATTAGATTTATGTGAGAGGGTGTAGTCCCGCAGCATCCTCCTATTATGCTGGCACCGGCTTTATAGAATGATTTTGCATAATCAACATATGCTTCTGGACCAATAGAATAACTTGATAAGTTACCTCTTTTTTCAGGGATGCCTGCATTAGCATAGACGAGCAGGGGCTTATCGGTGTGAGATGAAATTTTTTTTATAATTTTTTCAAAATCTTCTGGATCGCCGCCGCAATTTATCCCAAAGATATCTATATCAGTTGAAGAAAAAGTTACAGCGGCAATTTCAGGCGTAGAGCCTGTTAATGTCATTCCATCTTCGAGAGGATAAGAAAAAGATATGGCTAAAGGAAGGTTTGTATTTTCTTTTGATGCTATAAAGGCTATTTTTGCTTCAAGGATGTCTATCTGTGTTTCAATAAGAAGAAAATCGACTCCACCTCTTTCGAGAGCTTTAGCCTGTTCGGCATAGGAGTTGTAGACTTCTTCTTCATCGACTTCGCCAAGAGGCTTTATGAGCTTTCCTGTGGGGCCCATTGAACCAGCAATGAGGATGTTTCCTCCTTTTCTTGCTTTTTTAGCTAGTTCTGCGGCAGAAGTATTCAATTCCTCGACTCTTCTTCCTGCACCATATTCGTTTAGCTTTATTTGGGTTGCTCCAAAGCTGTTTGTTGTAATTATATCGGCTCCAGCTTCTATATAAGCACGATGAATATCTAAAATAATTTCTTTTCTTTCTAAGTTAAGAATTTCTGGAAAAGCGAATTTTTCCCTTGTTCTTTTTATAATTTCGGTTCCCATTGCTCCATCGAGGATAAGAACTTTTTCATGTAGTAGCTTATCAAGCTTCATTTTTTTATCTTTCTAACATTAAGAGGTATTTTAAGTTTAAAGTTTTTTAGGTCTAATGAAAAGCTTTTAGCATAGGGACTTATTCATGTTTCTCCCAGCTATCTTCTTTATCGGGAAATTCTTTTAAAAACTCTGAGTTAGTCTTAAACAGATAATCGAGCCTTGCATTTTTAAGCACAACTTCTTTTGTTTGTTCATCTTCTGAACCAACAATAATAGTAATTTCTTTAATTTCATCTTCATCCTCTTTTATCCCTATTTTGATTTCTGCTTGTGGATTATGCAATCCATAATCTTTGAGATTCAAAGGAGGATCGATGAATCCTACAGCTTCAAGGTTTTCTATTTTTCGCAGGAAATTCTCTATTTTTTCTTTTTCGGCTTCTTTGAGTGTTTTAGATTCAAAATTCCATTTATCTTCTGACTTAACGAAGCCAAGCTCCATGTTTTTTCTTTTAATATATAGCCTATCGACATCCCACGTATAAAAATGTGCTACTTTCTTATCTCTCATTTCTTCTGCGTCTTTTTCTAAATTAGAAAGCATGGAATTATCGACTTCGATGATTTTGGAAGAAATAGAAGTTGTGGCGTAGGTTTTATCATCTTTTTTGCTAAGAGAAAACTTCACTTCTTTGTTTGTAGCAGGCATGTACAGAAAAACCTCATATTCTGCTTCCAAAAGGGCGTATTTTTTAATTTGCTGTCTTTGCTTATCTTCTGAAATAAATTCTTTGGCTTTTATATTGGAAAGTGAGTGAAGGAGGTTTTCGATTTTAGTCTTTTCAGCGAGGGCTTTTACTGGCTTTTTCAGTAACCAATCTTCATCTTTTTTTGTGCATTCCCATTGAATTTTTTTTGCACGGAGCTTAACCTTTTTAACCTCTTCAGTTTCGAATTTAAAGATGTCTTTCTGGCGAAAATCAAAAACATCTTTTTCAAGGATATCTTTAAGAAAACTTGGTATCAGAACAACTCTTGTTTCATCATCTCTTTTTGCAAAGAAAGTTTTATCAAGGGGATTTTCAATGCCTATAAGAATTTTTACAGGCAATTTTATGTCCTTTATGTGAAGTGAAATTTCTCTTTGAGGGATACCGTATTTTTCGAGGTTTGAAGGGACCTCTTCGACTGTCCTTTCTGATTTCAAATCAGAGAAACTTTCAACAAGGCGGTTGATTTCATAAGAATCCGCTTTAGCTTCAATTGGTTCTAATATAAACCAGTCACCTGATTCTTGTTTTATGAAGATCATGGAATGGTCCTGTTTTTTAAAGACTATTTTCTGTATATTTTCTGAGGGGAAATAGACGAATTTATCTTCTGTGTCTGTTTCCCCTTTATGTTTTATTTCGAGAAAGTAGACGAGAGTCAATAAGACTAAAAATATTATTAGAAGAATGAGCGTTTTCTTGAATTTCATAGCGATTTTCTCCGTATCCAGATTGAGATTCCTGTAATAATAATAGCAAGAGGAAGCATTATGAGAGAGACAAAAAAGATAAGCTTTCCCTGAGAAGGAGTTAGCTGGATAGTCCTGGGAATTGATGTTTTGGGCTTGATAGAAATAAGGTCTGCTTCTTCTGTCAGCCAATTGACTGTGTTTAAGAAGAGGTTTCCATTTCCGGAAAGGTGGTAGTACCTGTTAGAAGCGAAGTCTGAATCACCGAAGACTGCTAAACGGCCTTCTGCTTTTGGTGTAGTTTCTTCTATTTTTTCTTCAGTCTTTTCTTTAGTTTTGTCTTCACCAGCTTTGTCTTCTTCTTTCTTCTCTTCTTTATATTTTATGGTTGCAACTGTTGCAAGGGGAATGGGTCCTGCTTTATCTTTTTCTTTGTCGAAAGAGACCTCTTTGAGGTCAAGCTGCCTCTCTGACCAGGAATTAGGACTGCTTTTTGCAATAATATTAACAGAGATGTCCTCGGGTATTTCTTCTTCTTTTTCAACAGAACGAGAATAAGGGAAGAATGTCGCATATCGAAATTTCTGGGTGATAGGGTGGTCTTCATACTCGGTAACAACTGGCATGAAATAGTCTCCTCCAAAAATACGTGAAACCCTATCCACAATCAGATCATCTTCGAGCTTAATACCAAACTCTTTAAGGAATGGTGTAAATCCAGGCGTATTTTCCGGATCGATCATGAGAAATACTCTCCCACCTTTATGAAGGAAGTTTTTTATTGTGTCGAGTTCATTTGGAAAGAGATCCTTTTCTGGTCCAGACAGGATAAGAAGCGAAACCTTTTCAGGAAAAGTATCAGAAAGAGCAAGACTGAGGTTTTTAACTTCATAGCCCAATTTTTCCAGTTCTTCTTTTACCATAGAATATCCTCTATCTCCTGATTCTTCTATGCTTGCCTCTCCATGACCTTCAAGGAATATGATGATTTTTTTCTTTTCACGAGAAATCTTGATTATAGCGTTAGTAACATCTTCTTCAGTCGATGATGTGATTCTGTTTTCTCTTTCTCCCTTTTCAAAAATCGTTGTTCCATCCTCGGAAACTTCGTATCTTTTGACGAGGCCTGGATTTTTATCAGGATCGATAAACTCGTATTTAACATGAGTGGTGTGGTAGGAATAGATTTTTATAAGGTTTTCCATAGTGGCTCTGTTGAAATTTCCCTCACGGAAGAAAGATTTAATATTGATGTCATCTTTTAAATTTTTTAAGACTTTGATGGATTGGTCTGATAGGCTGTGTATTTTGGCTTCGGTAAAATCGATTCTGTAGTGATGGCGAGCAAAGACATAATTTAGGAGAGCAAGAATACCAATAACGAGAATGATGACAAGAAATAAATTGCTGGAATAGATAAAAGATTTTCGCCTGAAATTTTGTTTTAGAAGGGATAAATTTAGAAAAACGTAAGCTATTAGGGCTAACAGACCGAGTATTAGTAGAATAAGCGGAATAGATTTTTTATAAGGCCAGATTTTGAAAGAGATAATGCCGAGCAATATCAGGATTAAGCCCGTATAATTTAGATTCTTTTTTAGTATTTCCATTTTTACCTCCACCTTCGTGATTGAATAACTGAATGTGTTAAGAAAAGTCCAAGAAAGCTAAGACTCAGATAGTAAACAATGTCAGTTGTATCAAGTATTCCCTGGGTCATGTTATCGAAATGCTGGAAAAAGGCAGTATAATTAAGAATGTCCTTCCATGCTCCTCCTGCAGAAGAGGCAGCCCAATTGAGAATCCAGAAAAGAAGAAGCACGCCGAATGTCGAAGCGGCTGCAACAATCTGATTCTCGGTGAGAGAAGAAAAGAAGATTCCTGCTGCTATGAAGGCAGCTCCCATAAGAAATAATCCGAGATAACCATTCAGAATAGGTGCGAGTTCAGGATTTCCGTAAGTAAAGCAAAAGATGGAGAGGATTCCCGAAAGGACCAGCATAACAATAAGCATAAAAAGAGCAGATAAGTACTTGCCCAGGATGATTTGACTCACAGATATAGGAGATGTAAGGAGAAGCTCATCTGTCTTTATTTTCTGTTCTTCTGAAAATAGACGCATTGTCAGTATGGGGATCATAAGGAGAAGGATAATGCTAATATTATTGAAGAGAGGGGAATATACCATTTGGTTGATGTTAAGATATTGAAAGTAATATGGGTTTTGTGACAGTCGAATAGCCTGGGAGCTAAACCATGAAACAAGGTTGTAAAAAAAGAAGCCAACAAGGATGAGAAATACTGCGGTAACAACATAAGCTATGGGAGAGGTAAAATAAGTATTAATTTCTTTTTTGCATATTGTCCATGTGTTACTCATTGCTCTATGCCTCCTGAAATAACCTTGAGATACAGGTCTTCTATGTTCATTGCAAGAGGTCTCATTTCTAAAAGACCTAAATTTTTTTCTACGATAAATCTCGTAATATCATCTGTAAAGTCTTTTCCTTTTTTCCATTCTATTTCGAATCCATCATCCTTCTGAGTAACGCGGTCTACTCCGGATATGTTTTTGAGGAGGGAGGATGATTCTTCTCCGCCTTTCTTTAACTTAATGAAAATGCCCTCTTTGTCTTTAAAGGATGTTGTGAGCTCTTCTAAGGAGCCCGAGGCCATGAGGTTTCCTTCGTTAATTATGACGACTCCATCGCATATCTGAGTGACTTCTGCCAGAATATGGGTTGATAAGATAATAGTGCGGTCTCCCCTGAGAGATTTAATGAGTTTTCTTATTTCTATAATTTGGGCAGGATCTAAGCCGATCGTAGGTTCATCCAGAATAAGAACTTGAGGATCATTAATCATTGCTTGTGCGAGGCCTACTCTCTGTTTAAAACCTCTTGAAATATTTTTTATAAGCCGTCCTCTTAGTGATTCCAGTCCTGTGATTTTAACTACTCTGTTTACAGACTCTTTCCTTCTGTCAGATGGAATCTGTTTGATTTCGGCAACGAAGTTTAAAAATGATTCGATTGTCATCTCATTGTAAAGAGGTACGACTTCAGGAAGATAGCCTATGAGTTTTTTGACTTCGTTGGGCTTTTCAAAAACGTCATAGCCCGCTACTTTTGCACGGCCATCTGTAGCAGGCAGATAACCGGTGAGAATTCTCATTGTAGTTGTTTTCCCGGCAGCATTTGGACCCAATAGTCCCCAAATCTTTCCACGGGTAACTTCAAAATTTAAATCACTGATGGCTACGAGATCACCATATTTTTTTGTAAGGTGTTCAATTTCAATCAATTTTAAGCTCCTCAATTTTAATTTGCATTATTATATATTTTTGTTTCAAATATCCATCAATTAATCGATTAATACAAAAATCACATTCTCTCGAGTTGGGGAATGCCCATCAAATTCAGTGATTTTTTAAGGATTTCTTCTATAAAAAAAATTGTTAATATTCGTATTTTCTTAATTTCCCCATTTTTTTCAGCAAGTATAGGATATCTATGATAATAGGTATTGAATTTTTGGCAGAGGTTAAAAGTAAACTTAGCCAGATGAGAAAACTCAAGAGAATAGACAGAATGTAGGACTTCTTCGTCAAGCTTTGATGCATAAAGAATAATTTCCCAGAAATCATTTAACTCAGATTCAGAAATGATTTCAAGAGTGATATTTTTTGTATCGATTAGAGAATTGACGTTTGTTACATCAAAACCTTCTCTTTCTTTTAGTTTTCGAAATATACTTTTTATACGAACAAGAGTGTATTGTAAGTAAGGCCCGGTTTCTCCCTCGAAATTTAATGCATCTTCGAAATCAAAAATGATGACTGTATTCCGAGCGAATTTAAGCATGAAATACCTGAGGGCAGCGCAGGCAATTTTATTAGCAATGCATCTTTTTTCATCAGAAGAGAGATCAAGATTTCTTTTACTTACCTCTGATAAAGCCTTTTCTTCGAGCTTATCAAGTAGATCATCAGCTTTAACCCCGAGGCCTTTTCTTCCAGAAATTTCAAGAAAATTTTTCCCTTTGTCTTCCTCAGAAAGTTGAATATTTAGCTCTTTTAAGCTTTTCGGAGATAGACACACCATTTCGTACGAAAAATGTATGGATTTTTCAGCCTGGGTTAAGAATTTTAAAGATTTCAAGCCTTGAACAACAATTTTTTGTAGATAAGATTGTCTTGTGTCTATTACATTATATACAAGACTCCCTTTCCCGAATTGAGGCACATTACTTTGGGGCAGAGAAGTAGTTATCCATATTGTTTTATTGTCCTGTTTGCAGAAAGGCTTATAGAAAAAATCCTTTTCTAAGAGCCCAAATTTCCATAGTTGATAAGCAATGTCTTTACCCACATAAGTCACGGTTTCATCAGAACGTAGAATAATTTTTTCTTTTTCTAAATCATCTTCAAGCTTCATGACCCAGCAGCCTTTGTTAATGCCTTTTTTTACAAAATAGATTGAGTTTTTCTCTTTGAGAAGGTTGAAAGCTTTTTCCCAGAATTTCAGGTTTAGAATGCTGCTTTCGCAGGGAAGGAGGTCGTAACTGATTCCTATTCTTTGCATGGTGTTGAGATGGTCCCTGAGGATTCGTCTGGAGACATACCTTGCTATTTCAACTTCTGGATTTTTTCTTTCTTCGATATTTTTAAGAATTTCTGATCTTCTTTTCTGGACTTCAGGATTGCTTTCAATGTAATTAGTGACACGGGTATAAAGATCCCAGCAGTAGTAATCAAATTTATCTTTGATTTTTTTTATATCTTGCAGTTTTTTCCCCTCTAATTCAAGAAAACCGAGAACAACATCTACCACTTGAATGCCTGTATCATCTATGTAATTCTGGATTTCAACATTTTCTCCCTTGTATTTTAAACAGCAACCCAACGTGTCCCCAAGGACAGCATTTCTTAAATGGCCTATATGAGCAGCTTTATTAGGATTTATGTTAGTATGTTCGATAATTATTTTATCTTCTTCAGGGAATAGGGATTTTTTATCAAGGGAGAGAAGCTGCTGGAGGAAGAATTGTTTCCGGCTTAAAAAAAGATTAATGTATCCTCCACCTCCTGTTTCTAACTTATCAATACCATTAAGAGAAGATAACAGGGAAATAATTTCCATGGCAAGCTCTCCGGGCTTCCTTTTTATTTTTTTTGCAAGAATAAAAGGTAAAGTGAGAGCAAGATCTCCCATTTTTGTTTGGGGGGTGTGGATTATGTCTATTTCTGAGATTTCAATAGGATATTTTTTCTTTATTAAACTAAAAATCCTCTCCTTAAGATTATTTTTAAGGTTTAACATGATGGTTTCTCATTATAACAAATTATACTTTCAGGACAAGAGCTTTGTAGAATCAGATTTCTCTTGCGTAAGGATTTATTATATGATAATTAGTTAAATCTGGATTGAGAGGGATAATAATGAAAAAAACTCGTCTTAATTCTTATCACAAAAAGCTTAATGCTAAAATTATAGAATTTTTTGGCTGGGAGATGCCTGTTGAATTTTCAGGAATTCTACAGGAACATTTAGCAGTGAGACAGAAAGCTGGACTTTTTGATGTAAGCCATATGGGAGAAATTCTTATCTCAGGAAAACAAGCTCTTAATTTTGTTCAATTTCTCACACCCAATAACGCAGGACACCTCAAGCCAAATGAAGCACAATACTCTGCGTTGACTACACCTGAGGGGACTTTCGTAGATGACCTGTTGGTATATTGTCTCGATGAACAAAATTATCTTATTGTCGTTAACGCTTCAAACTCGGACAAAGATTATAACTGGGTTGTAAACCACAAAGACGGATTCGATGTTACTGTAGATAATAAGAGTGATGAATATTCTCAATTAGCCATTCAAGGACCCGAGTCATTATCGATTCTTAAAAGCTTAACTACGATTAATCTGGAAGAGATGAAGCATTTCGGATTTTATTTCGGAAGAGTTGCTGGGGTGGATTCCCTTGTTTCGCGTACGGGCTACACAGGAGAAGATGGGTTTGAAATTTATACACTTTCTCCGCACCCTGAGATAATTTGGGAAGCTGTCCTTAAGGGAGGAAAGAAATTTGGGATTCTTCCTGTGGGTTTGGGTGCCAGAGACACCTTACGCCTGGAGGCTGCATTGATGCTTTATGGAAATGATATAGACGACACTATCTCTGTACTTGAAGCAGGCCTTGGTTGGGTCGTCAAATTCAAGAAAGGCGATTTTTTAGGAAGAGATGCTCTTTTAAGACAAAAAGAAGAGGGAATCAAGAGAAAAATTGTTGGATTTGAGATTTTAGAAAGAGGTATAGCCAGAGCGCATTATCCTGTTTTTTTAAATGGAAGAAAAGTTTCTCAGGTTACTTCAGGTACGTTTTCTCCTTATTTTAGAAAAAGCATTGGATTGACCTATCTTCCTATAGATTATACTGAGATAGGGACAGAATTTGATATTGAGATAAGAAAGAATATGGTTAAAGCGCATGTTGTTCCACTCCCTTTTTATAAAAGAAATAAGAAAGATTAAAAGAGTAATTTCTCATTATCAGCTATTTGCTCATTGCTGGTAATAAGCAAAGCGATAAATATAGAGGAGGCTCGAATGTATCCAAAGGATTTTTATTACACAAAGGATCACGAATGGATCAAACTCGAAGGAGATTTAGGAATAGTGGGCATCACTGATTTTGCTCAGAAACAGCTTGGAGATGTGGTTTATGTAGAATTGCCAAAGGTGGGGACAAATTTAGAATCTCATCAGACAATTGGTGGGATAGAATCAGTTAAGGCTGTATCAGATGTTTATTCGCCTGTTTCTGGAGAAGTGCGGGAGATAAATGAAGAATTAAACGATTCTCCTGAATTAGTAAATAATGATCCTCATGGAAAGGGCTGGATCATTAAGATTAAAATAAAAGATAAATCAAAGGTTGAAAAGTTGATGTCAGTCTCTGAATATGAGAAGTTCCTCGAAGGACTAAATGAGTGATTCTTTTAAAATAAAAAGATATTAAAGATGAGTTATATTTCTATTAGTAAGAAAGATAAAGAAGAAATGCGGGCTAAAATCGGCGTTTCTTGCATAGATGAACTTTTTTCTTCGATTCCTGAGAATGTAAAACGTAAGAAACCGCTTAATCTACCTCATCCTTTATCTGAACTGGAATTAAAGCGGTATTTTGAAGAAAAAGCTAATAATAACCAGTATTCAGAATACCTTTCATTTTTGGGAGGAGGTGCTTATAATCATTTTATTCCTGCTGTTGTTGATTACTTGAGTCAGAGGGGAGAATTTCTTACTCCTTATACTCCTTATCAGCCCGAGGTAAGCCAGGGAACTCTTCAGGTAATTTTTGAATTCCAGACTCTTATTTGTCAGCTTACAGGAATGGATGTAGCAAACGCATCTCTTTATGATGGAGCTTCTGGAGCAGCAGAAGCTGTTTTGATGGCCCACCGTTTAAAAGGAAAATCAAAGATTCTGGTTGCTCGAACTCTTCATCCTCAATACAGAGAAGTAATAAAAACCTACACAAAAGACCTGGGATTAACGATTGAAGAGATAGGTTATTTAGAATCAGGCAAATTAGATTTTAATGATCTTCGAAGAAAATTTGATGAAGAAACCTTTGCTGTTATTTGTCAATCTCCAAACTTTGTGGGAGTAGTTGAGGAATTGGAGACAATTTCAAAGTTTGCTCATGACAGGCAGGTTTTATCTTTAGCGGTAGTGGCAGAACCGGTTTCGCTGGGTATGATTGAGCCTCCTGGAAAGTTTGGAGTAGATATTGTAGCTGGAGAAGGTCAATCTTTTGGCATTCCACTTGGATTTGGAGGACCATATCTCGGGTTCATGGCATGTGGTAGAAATTTTGTTCGTCAGTTTCCAGGCCGAATAGTAGGACAAACAAAAGATGGTGAGGGAAATAGAGGTTTTGTGCTGACATTATGCACAAGAGAACAACATATAAGGAGAGGAAAGGCAACTTCAAATATTTGTACAAACCAAAATTTGTGTGCCTTGAGAGCAACCATATTCCTGGAAACTACGGGGAAAAAAGGATTAAAAGAACTGGCCTTCCAGAATCTACAGAAATCTCATTACGCCTTAGAGAAATTCTGTAAGATAAAAGGTATAAAAAGAAAATTCGAGGGGCCTTTTTTCAATGAATTTACTCTTCAATTTTCAAAACCTTGGTCTGAGATTAATAAATCATTGAGGAAGAAAAAAATGATTGGTGGGTTGGGCCTTGAGATTTTATATCCAGAACTGAAGAACTGCGCACTTTTTTGTATAACGGAAATGCATAGAAAAGAGGATATTGATAAATTAGCCGCGGGTTTAGAAGAAGCCACGAGTTAATCATTAAATCAGGAAGAGGAAAGGAAAAAATGATTAGAGAACCATTGATTTTTGAGATCAGCGATAAAGGGAAGAGAGCTTTTTCTTTGCCTGAGGTAGACGTTCCTCTGAAAGAAGATGTCCTATGTGGTCTTCCACTAAGGGAAGAGATAGAAGGATTCCCGGAGGTCTCGGAGACAGAAGTTGTAAGGCATTTTACCCGACTTTCTCAAACAAATTATTGTATTGATGTTGGTTTGTATCCTCTCGGATCGTGTACCATGAAGTATAATCCTAAGATTAATGAAAAAATTGCTTCTGATAAGGAATTTATTGGCTGCCATCCCTACGCTCCTCAAGATTTAGTACAGGGAAATCTTGAAATTTTAAAGACTGCAGAAGAATTTTTTTGTGAGATAACCGGTATGGATGCTTTTACCCTTCAGCCATCTGCAGGTGCACACGGAGAACTGCTTGGAATGAAGTTGATCAGGGCCTGTCATGAAAATAGGGGAGCCCCCCGGAAAATAGTTCTGATACCTGATTCAGCTCATGGAACAAACCCAAGTAGTGCTAATTTATGCGGCTATAAAATTCAGGAGGTAAAATCGAATGATAAAGGAACAGTGGATATTGCTGAACTCAAAGAGGCTGTAACAGAAGACGTAGCCGCCTTGATGCTTACAAATCCGAATACGTTAGGTGTCTTTGAAACCGATATAGAAAAAATTGCTGACATTATTCATTCCAGAGGAGCTTTTCTTTATATGGACGGGGCTAATATGAATGCACTGCTTGGTAAATGCCGTCCAGGAGACATGGATGTTGATGTCATGCATCTTAATTTGCACAAGACCTTTTCTACTCCTCATGGAGGAGGTGGTCCGGGTTCTGGTCCAATAGGTGTAAATAAAGTGTTTGAACCTTATCTTCCCATCCCAATAATTGAAAAAGTAAATGATAAGTTTGTTCTTAATTTTGACAGGCCAAAGAGTATAGGAAGAGTAAAAAGTTTTTATGGAAATTTTCTGGTTATTTTAAAGGCACTGGCTTATATATTGTATTTGGGTTCTGAAGGATTAAAAGAAGTGTCCGAAACGGCTGTGTTAAATTCTAATTATATCCGGAAGAATTTAGAAGAAGAATATTTTTTAAAGTATAAAACTCCAACCCTTCATGAGTGTGTCTTTTCAGATAAATATCAGAATGAATACGGTATTAAGAATGTAGATATTGCTAAAAGACTCATAGATTTTGGTCTACATCCTCCTACCATGTCTTTTCCTTTAATAGTGCATGGAGCTTTGATGATTGAGCCTACTGAAAGCGAAAGCAAGAGAGATCTCGACCTTTTTATTGAGGCCATGAGGCAGATTTCAAGAGAAGCAAGAGAGAATCCTGAGATATTGAGGTCAGCACCTCATATGAGCTATGTGAAAAGATTGGATGAGACAATGGCAGCGCGTAAGCCTGTTTTAAGATGGAGTGAAGAGGAAAAATAAGTGTTTTTCAGAAAGAAAACATAGAAGCAAAGGGGGAATTTTTATATTTTTAGATAAGATGAGCATACAAGACCTTATAATGAAACTCCAGAAATTCTGGGCGGATAAAGGATGTTACCTTGCCCCTTCTTATGACCTTGAAGTCGGTGCTGGAACGATGACACCAGATACTTTTTTTCGGGTTCTTGACAAAAAGCCCTGGAAAGTTGCCTATGTTCAACCTTCGAGGAGGCCAACTGATGGACGCTATGGAAAGAATCCTCACAGGGTGCAGAAGCATTTCCAGTACCAGGTTATCATTAAACCTTCTCCCCCCGAAAGCCAGCAAATATATATCGAAAGTTTAGAAAGCATAGGGATTAACCTGAAGGAGCATGATATTCGTTTTGATGAAGACAATTGGGAATCCCCAACCATCGGAGCATGGGGAGTGGGATGGCAGATTTTATTAGATGGGCTGGAAATAACGCAGTTTACATACCTTCAGCAGGCTGGAGGTATCGAGATTTCCCCAGTTCCTGTAGAGATAACTTACGGATTGGAAAGATTAGAAATGTTTTTAGAAGGAAAAGATGATTTATATAACCTAAAATGGTCACAGAATGTCAGCTATCGAGATTTAAAATATTTAGAAGAGAAAGAATTTTCAGAGTATAATTTTAATCATGCTAATATAAATTTTCTCCAGAATTCCTTCTCATACCATATAAAAGAAGCTAAACGGCTGATAAATGAAGACTTGCTCTTTCCTGCTTATGATATGTGCTTAAAGTGCTCCCATTATTTTAATCTTTTAGATTCTCGAAGAGCTATAAGCGTCACAGAAAGGGTCAAGTTTATTACTCAGATTAGAAAATTTGTCAATCAGATAGCACAAAAATACGTGAACAGGGTGAAGTTAGCCTGATGGAATTTCTTTTGGAAATAAGCACTGAAGAGATGCCTCCTCTTCATGTTAAGGCTGGCCTTATGCAGCTTGAGGAAAAGTTAAAAAATGAACTCAGTTCTGCAAATATAGAATATTCTTCAATAAAAACTTTTGGTACATGCCGAAGGCTTGTAGTTTTAGGAGATTTCTTCACTAAACAGAGGGATAGAATAGAAAAGATTTTAGGCCCTCCTAAAGATATTGCTTTTTCTAAAAATGGAGTTCCTCTGGAATCAGCAAAGGGGTTTGCTAAGTCTAAAGGAGTAAGTACGGATAAGCTCGAGATAATTAAAACAAAAAAAGGGGAGTATATCGGTCTGAAAAAGATAGTAAAAGGAATTCCTACACAAGAAATACTCATAAATATTCTGCCGAAAATAATCACAAGTTTGAGTTTTCCAAAGATGATGAGATGGGGTGAAAACAGGTTCAGATTTTCGCGTCCGATAAAGAACATACTCTGTCTATTTGAAGGAAAGGTAATTCCTTTTCATGTAGGAGCTGTATCAGCAAGTAATTTTACTACAGGTCATAAAATATATTCTCCTCAAAAATTACAGGTAAGATCTTTCGAAGATTATACTACACGTTTACAGAATGCCATGGTGATTATTGATCAAGATGCCAGAAGGAAAAAAATTGAAAAAAAGATAAAAGAAAAATTAGCCACTTTAGAAGCTCAGCTTCTTCCCGATGAGCAGCTTTTGGAGAAATTAACCTATGAGGTAGAATACCCATTTGTTTTTGTTGGGAGTTTTCCTAAAGAATATTTAAAATTACCTATGGAAATCTTGAGTACAGCAATGAAAGAAGGACAGAACCTTTTTTCAGTTATCAGAATAAATAAGCAACTTCCTTATTTTGTTGGTGTTGCGGATGCTTTGCGTGATAATAAATTTCTTATCAGAAGCGGCAATGAGAGGGTGCTTAAGGCTCGATTAGAAGATGCGAAATTCTTCTGGGAACATGATTTGAAAATCCCTCTGTCTGAAAAAAAGGAGCAATTAAATCGAGTCGTTTTTCAAGAGAATCTCGGTAGCTATACTGATAAAACGTTGAGATTGAGAAAAATTGTCTCGTATATTTCCGATAAATTGGATGTAAAAAAAGAGAAAAAGGCCGCCATCGAAGCGGTTGAATTGTGCAAAGTTGACCTCATTACAGAAATGGTAAGAGAATTTCCTTCACTTCAGGGAAAGGTAGGAGGAATTTATGCTCGAGAAGAAAAGTATCCTGCCGTTGTCTGGAAAGCTATTTATGAACACTATCAACCTGTTTCCTTAGAGGATAATCCCCCTTCTACTTTGGCAGGAGCAATTCTTTCTATTGCTGATAAATTGGATTCAATTGTTGGAGCTGTAGGCATTGGAATAGAAGCATCAGGATCAAAAGATCCTTTTGGCATGAGGCGGAATGCTCAGTGTATCTGTAAAATTATCCTGGAAAAGAGGCTCAATTTTTCTTTCTCCCGTCTTCTGGACAAATGCATTAACGTTTATGAAGATAGGCTTGATAAAGAGAAAAAACAGATAAAAGCAGATTGTATAGAGTTTTTTAAAAACCGCTTGCAGTACATTTTTACAAATCAAGGATATCGTTATGATCTTATACTGGCCTCTCTTGCAGGGGAAATAGATAATTTTTATTACACTTATCTTAAACTTAAGGCACTGGATAATCTAAAGAATAGTCCTCAATTCGAACCGCTCATTATTGTTGTAAAAAGGGTAAATAATATACTTCGGGGATATCCTCCTTATAAGATTAATGAAGAGTTATTTTTGGAAAAAGAAGAGAGAGAGCTTCATACTACTTTCTCTATTGTAAAAGAAAATATTATACCTATGTTAAGAAAAGGAGAATTTATTAAAGCTCAAAAGATCATTTTTAAAATGAGAGCATCTATAAATAATTTTTTTGATGAAGTGCTTGTAATAACCGAGGATAAAAGAATAAAGAAAAACCGCTTGGCTCTTCTACAGGAAATAAGTAAGCTTTTTAGCCAGGTAGCCGACTATTCAGAGATAGTCTTAGAAGGATAGTTTACTTATCATTAACTTCAAATTTTTCGTTGCCTTTTTCACCGGTGGTTTTTTCTTGCATTGAAAATTTTTGCTCTAATGAAATAATTTTCACGAGAATACCAGGATAATTATTATCCTCTTTTTCACCATATGGATTGAATTGAATTCCTACCTGATTTTTATAACTTTTCTGGGGATATGCTGATATCCATCTTACTTTGCCTTTAATATCAAATGGAACTCGTTCCCCCGGGATACGTATTTTTATGAATAAATCGCTATCTCTTTCTAAAGATTTTTGACACAGAAATCGTATTCCTCCGCGGCTTATATCAACAACAGGACAAAACTCTTCATCATAATCTTTATCGCTAAGCAAAAGCTTCTTAGTACTGTAGCTTGCAGTAGCACCCGGAATTTTGAATCTCACACACGTTCTTCTTTTTGTTCCTTCATAAGGCATAAAATCCTCCATTTTTTCCCGGATGACTCAAAATTATAGACATGATCTTTGTTTAAATAGGATATATCAAATAAATTAAAAATGTCAAAAAATAAACTTAAGAAATTTTTAATAAAATTTAAAAAAGGATTTCATTATAATTTCAGTTAAAATTTTTTATTTTCTGAGCCCTACCAATAAAAAAAGAAAACAGAAGGAATTTAGTAAGAAAATGTATTTCAAGAGGAGA
>Ga0209121_10001753_pt1 | contig 22683 bp, 17 predicted proteins | sample Cruoilmetagenom3_FD_187292 | JGI IMG/M metagenome (GOLD analysis project Ga0209121, IMG submission 187292) | Oil polluted marine microbial communities from Coal Oil Point, Santa Barbara, California, USA - Sample 3 (SPAdes) (version 2) | ecosystem: Environmental > Aquatic > Marine > Oil seeps ... | reverse complement strand
TCAACATATTCCTCAGTTACATCCGTTGCCGTGGTAGTCTCGTAGGGCACGGCTGTGGCCAACTGGCGAAGTCTGGCAAAAGCCTCTTCAAATCTTTCAGAAGGAACGCGGATGATAATGTGACCCGAAACCCCTCGTTCATATTCATGTTTATATGAGGAAACCACATAGCCGTTGAACTCATCAGCCATCTCAGCAATTTGATCCATAGTCTCAGCTATATCTTCCACCTCCAAAGTTATGTAGCCTGTTTTTACGATTTTGCGGTCTTCCGTTAGTTCCGCAGGCGCTACTTGCGGCGTTAGTCCCGTAGTAATCCAGCTTTCACCTCGCCCTCCATCAGCAGTAGCAGGTACTAAGAAGCTTTCTTCATCTGGCCCTCCCATACCAGGTATACTAGGTAATTCTTCTGGCGAAGCACCACAGCCACTGATTAGCACTAACCCCAGAATCAGCAGTATTGGAATTGAAACTTTGAGTAGCTTATTCATTTTTGTCTCCTTCTATTACTGTAAATGCAGAAGGCCGAGAAAGGTTGCATTATTTAACCCAAAAAGTCTTGCGACTTTTATTCCAGCAACCCCCCAGAAGCAGTTTGATAATATTATAACATAATAAATGCTGAGATATTGCAAAGGTTGCATTTTCATTTGTTTTATTTGAAACGTGCGCTTATTAGCATTTACCGGGCAAATATGGGGCTGAAATTCCGAGAGGTGCGGCGGGTTTTCAAACAGTTTCGAAAACCTAGCTCTCTTGAACTATGTGAGTAGGTAGAGAACAGCCCTATCCCTAGCAGCAAAAAGAGCAAAATGGGGCAGTTCGATAGTGGTTATCTGCAGAGAAATCCCGCTGTAATCGGGACGGAATCAAACCATTCCCACCGGGTCAACATCTATAGTCCAGCCTCGTGGCAAGGTGAGCCGGGATAGCATCCGAGTCAAGTCAGTACCGCGGAGGAAGAGTTGCCAGCGATACCTACCTCTGACTCGGAAGGCAAAAGCAGGTACTGGACCAATCACATTGAACTCACTTATATCCTCTCTTGCCTTTTCCTCGAGAATCATACGATACACGCTCTCTGCTTCACGGCGACATAGCTCCTCGTTTGTGTGGCTGTAAACCAGGCGGACTAACTGGCTAAAAGGAGGATAATTATACTGGCGGCGATAATCTATTTCTTTATAGTAGAATCCAGGATAATCGTGCCTGGCAGCAGCTTCAATAGTGTAGTTATCGGGAGAATAAGTCTGGATGATAACCTTTCCTGTTTTAACCCCGCGCCCAGCCCTGCCAGCTACCTGACACAGGAGTTGAAAAGTACGCTCGCCACTCCGGAAATCGGGGAAATTAAGGCCAGTATCGGCATTTATTATCCCGGCCAGGGTCACCTGAGGCAAATCCAGTCCTTTGGCTATCATCTGGGTGCCAATAAGCACATCTGCCTTGTGGTCACGAAAATTCTTCAGCAACTCCTCATGAGCATATTTCCTGGTAATCACATCTCTGTCCCAGCGAAGTAATCTCGCCTCGGGAAAGAAATGTCTTATCTCTTCTTCTACCCTTTGCGTACCAATGCCCAGAAACCTGAGATGGCGTTGAAAACACCGGGGACAGCTCTTAGGTACTGGAATAGAATAACGGCAGTGATGGCAAATCAACCTTTTCTCCGCTGAATGGTAGGTAAGGGCTATGGAGCAGCGAGGGCAGCGAAAGACAAAGCCACAGTTACGACATCGAACAAAGGTAGCTGTGCCCCGACGGTTAAGGAAAAGAATTATCTGCTCGCCCCGCGCCAGAGTTTCTTTCATGGCAGCTGATAAGGAACGACTGAACAAACTTGTGTTTCCGGCTTTAAGCTCTTCCCTTAAATCCACTATGCCTACTTCGGGGAGAGGGGAATAACCACGAGGAGTAATTCTTTCTTTTAGCTCTACAAGCTGATATTCGCCTTGCTGTGCCTTGTGGAAACTGCCAATATCAGGGGTAGCACTGCCCAGGATGACAACAGCATCACTAAGTTGAGCCAATCTAATAGCCACGTCTCGGGCATGATAGCGAGGCGACTTATCTTCTTGTTTGTATGTCCATTCATGCTCTTCATCGATAATGATAAGACCGAGGTCGGGCAGGGGCGCAAATAAGGCGCTCCTCGGTCCGATGACGACGTCGCAGTTACCCTCCATTATCCATTGCCACTCGTCAAACTGTTCTCCCAGGGAAAGGCCGCTATGCAATACTGCCACACGCCCGGGGAAGCGATTAGCAAACCTTTCTACTGTTTGTTGAGTCAAAGCGATTTCGGGGATAAGGCAAATGCCCCGCTTACCTTCAGCAACAACCTGAGCTAGGGCCTGCAGGTAAATCTCAGTTTTGCCGCTGCCAGTAATGCCAAAAAGGAGAAAAACCGGCGGACCGCTAGATTGCCTCGCTTCCTTCACAATGACCTCCTGGATTGATTCCCAGGCAGCTTGTTGAGATGAAGTGAGAACCGGAGGTGGAGAAGTTGTGAAGCTGATGTGAGATAAGGGGTCACGTCTTACCCTGAGCCTTTCCACCGAGACCAAATGGCGACTCTCCAGGGCTTTGATAGTGGCAAGAGAGCAATTGAGACGCTTCCTCAGTTCACTGATTGAAATAGGTTGAGTCTGCCCGGTTAGAAATTCTAAGAGTTCTGCCTGTTTATAAGCTCCAGACTTATCCAGGCGAGCTTTCGCCGCTTCAATTTCTTCTTTGCTAGCTATTAGCTTAATATAAGGAAGCGTTTTAGGCCTTATCTTTGCCTTTTCCAATTCCAGAGTTTTTGTAATTAGCTGACGGTCTAGCAACTGGTCGATGATTTGCCTGGCTTTTCTGTTGCCAACTGCTTTCTCCAGCTCAGGCAAACTTGCCTTTTTTTTCTCTCTCACAATGTAAAGGACTTGCCTTTGCTCCGGAGTTAGGGGTGAATTTACTTGGGAGTCTGTTGGCTGAAAGCACGTAATAGCCCGTCTCTCAAATCCCGGAGGCAGCATTAAAGCCATGGCATCAAAAAGGGGGGCAAAATAGTGTTCGCTTATCCACTGGGCAAGCTTTATTTGTATCGGGGAAAGCAGAGGAAAGTCAGTAACGATGCCGGCTATTTCCTTAGTTTCTTCAACCGATGGCTCGTCTGATAATCGAAGTACAATCCCCTGAATGACCCTGGAACCAAAGGGCACCCATACCGCTTGTCCGGCACTGATATCGAGCCTTGGCGGTATGGCATAGCTAAAAGTCAACCGGCTCCCAGGTGAATTGACTGCCACCTCGGCATAGTTCATTCAGAGGTTTGTTCTTTTTCTACTGCTGCTTCTTCTGCTGCTGCTGTTTTTACTGCCGCTTCTGCTTCTACTACTGCTTCTGCTTCTTTCACTGCTGTTGCTGCTTCTACTACTGCTTCTGCTTGTTGTTGAGGCATGGCTTGCTCTATTGCCTTCTCTCGCCTTTCCTTAAGTCGAGCCCGTTTAGCGCTGAGCCTGCGCATATAATAGAGCTTGGCTCGACGCACCTTTCCATGCCTGAGCACCTCTACATTTTGCACCGAGGGTGATTGGAAAGGGAAAGTACGTTCCACTCCAATTCCGTAAGATACCCTCCTCACCGTAAAGCTTCCACCATCAACGCTCTTCTTCATTTTAATCACCACTCCCTGGAATTGTTGCAGTCGCTCTTTATCCCCTTCCATAGTCTTCAAACCAACCTTGACTGTATCGCCAAGGGAAATTTGAGGAATGTTGGGATTCATTTTAGGTTTAACAAATACTCTGACATCCATTTCTTCTCCTCATCGCAGAGATTAGCGTTCTTCAGGAGGTCAGGGCGTCGTTTCGCCGTTCGCAGGATAGCCTGACGCCGTCGCCATTGAGCAATTTGGCCGTGATTTCCTGAAAGCAAAACCGAGGGTATTGACCAACCTCGATATACCTGAGGTCTGGTATATTGGGGATATTCCAAAAGTCCGTTGCTATGAGAATCACTACTGGCGGAATCCTCTGAGCCGAGAACTCCCGGTATAAGCCTAACGATAGCATCCACCATAACCAGGGCAGCTAATTCCCCGCCACTAAGTACATAATCCCCGATACTGATTTCATCAGTAACCAAGTGCTCACACACCCTCTCGTCTAAACCTTCGTAATGCCCACAAATTAACATAAGATGAGGGTGGACTACTAGTTCCTGAGCAACAGATTGAGAAAAAAGCCTGCCCTGAGGGGTGAGTAATATGGTAGGCATCTCACTTACACCAATTTGCTGTCTGATCGCCTCCGCTGCCTCAAAGATAGGCTCGGGCTTGAGCACCATACCAGGTCCACCGCCGTAGGGATAGTCGTCCACAGTATGATGTTTGTCATGAGTATAGTCGCGAATATCATGAATCACGATGTTCACCAATCCCCGCTCCCGAGCACGCTTGATGATGCTCTGGTTGAGTGGAGAGGCAAACGTTTCAGGGAAGAGACATAAAATATCAATACGCATGGATTCCCTCAATAAGAACCTTCAAAGTGCATATCTTATCATGCAGGCGGCGGCAAAGGAAAGTCTGCGATTTGAATGAGTTTACTCTTTATAGCGTGAAAATTCTGTAGAAGGATGCCAGAGAGGGGGTGAGTATCTATTGAAAGGCACTCGCTGCCTCCTGTAAAATTAGTAACTAAGCAACAACTAAAAAGAAAATTTAGAGCGGTTGCAGTTAATCGCATAATCTTGTATGAGATTCCTCCCACTCCCCTTAATGACCTCATAGACCAGCACCCTGGGATATCATAGTGAAGAATGGAGACGAAAATTGGAACACTAAAGGCGAAAAAAAGGTTATAATAGAACGGCAAGAGGCAAAAGGTGCTTCAAACCACAGCGTTTGCTATTTGTCCTGGGCGCTGTTTTGGGCAGTTACTGGTTAGTGCCAGAAGGAGAATTGGTTATGTTTGATGAAGAGCTAAAAGAAGGAAAGCAGATTCGTATGGCAAATATACCTACCGGAATTGACTTACTCCGTGAACCAACTTTAAACAAGGGGACAGCGTTTACCGAAGAGGAACGGAGGGCGTTGGGACTTGAGGGACTCTTACCGCCATACGTCAGTTCACTGGAAACACAGGTTATACGGGTTATGGAAAATTTCTATAGAAAGCCAACGGATCTGGAAAAGTACATCCACCTCATGAGCCTCCTGGACCGAAATGAAACCTTGTTCTACCGGGTGGTTATGGGCAGAATCGAGGAGACGATGCCTATTGTTTACACTCCCACAGTAGGCCGAGCGTGTCAGGAATATGGTCATATTTTGAGGAAGCCCCGGGGCATCTTTATTTCCACCAGGGACAGGGGACGGGTGATTGATGTCTTACGGAATTGGCCGAAGAATAAGGATGTGCGCATCATAGTGGTCACCGATGGTGAACGAATCCTGGGTCTGGGAGACCTGGGCGCCAACGGGATGGGCATTCCCGTAGGGAAGCTTTGCCTCTACACCGCCTGCGCTGGTATTCACCCCAGGCTATGTCTCCCGGTGACCATTGACGTAGGGACTAACAATGAGGAACTGCTAAACGATGTTCTCTACGTCGGCCTCAGACAGCGCCGCCTTCGTGGAGAACCGTATGACGACCTGGTCGAGGAGTTTATCATGGTAGTGCAGGAACTCTATCCCCATGCCCTTATCCAGTTTGAAGACTTCGGCACTCAAAACGCATTTCACCTGTTGAATAAGTATCGAGGCAAAATTTGCACTTTCAATGACGACATACAAGGAACAGGTGCTGTAGCATTAGCAGGCTTGTATTCGGCCCTGCGGATTACCGGGGGCAAGTTGAGGGACCAAAAGATTCTTGTCCTCGGTGCTGGTGAAGCTGGTATTGGAATGGGCGGTATGATTAGCTCTGCGTTGGTTGCCGAGGGACTCTCTGAGAAGGAGGCAAGGAGTCGGTGCTGGTTTGTGGATTCCAAAGGCCTGGTGGTGAAAAGTCGTAGCGACCTGAGCGAACATAAGCTCCCGTACGCCCATGACTATGAGCATCTCAGAGATTTTCTTTCTTCTGTCAATTCACTCAGACCCACGGTTATCATCGGAGCCTCGGGACAGTCCAAGACATTCACTCAGTCGGTATTGAAGGCAATGGCCGTTTACAATCACAGGCCAATCGTCTTTGCCATGTCGAATCCAACCTCAAAGGCTGAATGCACTGCCGAAGAGGCCTATACCTGGACGGAGGGACGTGCTATTTTTGCCAGCGGCAGCCCTTTTGCTCCCGTCACATTCAACGGGAAAACATATGTGCCGGGTCAAGCTAACAACGCCTATGCCTTTCCAGGCATTGGGCTGGGCATCATCGCCTGCGAGGCTACGTTTGTTATCGATGAAATGTTTTTTGTTGCTGCAAAGGCACTGGCGAATGCAGTTTCAGAAGCCGATCTTGCACAGGGGCGTATTTATCCACCACTAACTAAAATCAAGGAGGTCTCCATTGCTATTGCTACCGCAGTGGCAGAGGTAGCCTATAACCAAGGCATCGCCAAGAAACCGAAGCCCGATGATCTCCCAGCGTTCATTAAGTCTCAAATGTATGAGCCGAAGTACCAGCCTTACGTTGACTAAAACTCTGGGGTGCTATGGCTGGCTTAGGGAGAAAGTATATGCTCGGACTGGGAAGGACTGGAGCTACACCATCTTTACCGCAGTCTGGATTTTCTAGCTGAACAAGCATCACCTCAAGATAGAGGAGAATGCGAAAGCTAACATTAACTGGAAGCGAGTAGAGGAGGATGCTCGTCGTGATGGGAAATATGTTCTACGGACAGGCACTGACCTTACTAAGAAGGAAGTAGCTCTGGCTTATAAAGAACCTCGGCGGGTGGAGCATGCCTTTCGGGAGTAAGAAAGTGGGCTAGAGGTTAGGCCCGTGTATCACTGGATACCACCCGGGTGCAAGGATATATTCGTATCTGCTTTCCCGCACTGCTGCAGGCTTAGTCAATGTCCAGCGGCCTATAGTGGAAAACAGCTCTTTTTAGCTATACAAGTGTCAAGGTCGGGCTTAAGGATAGCCTTTGCCTGGGAGTCAACTAGCGCCACCACTTCTTTTGGTGTCTTTTAGTCCAAGATGCTCTATATTAGTGTCATTTTGGGCTCGCCACCCTGGATTTTACGGTGCTAATTGATAGCGTACATTTTCCCATCATGCGAGCCAATATAGACGGTGTCATCGGCAACTGTCGGTGATGAAGTTATTTTACCTCCGGTGGCGAATTGCCACAGCTTTTTGCCTGACACAGCATCTACGGCATAGAGGTAGCCATCTTCACTACCGACATATACCGTATCGCCGGCTACAGCCGGCGACGACTGCACTGCGCCCCCCGTCGGGAACGACCACAGCCACTTCCGGGTCTGCAAGTAAATGGCAACCAAGTTATTGTCCGCGCCGATGTACAAGACATTGCCGCCGATGGGCAAGACATCGCCAGCGATAACCGGTGAGGATCTCACAACACGGCCCACTCTAAGCTGCCACAACAAGCCCGATGGTGCTGGAGGTGCCGGCAGGGGCAGCCCGAAAGCCCAAAGCTGTATCCAGTAAGCTCTTATCCCGTATTCCCAAGGCCAGTTGTGGGCATTGCCATCAATGGCATGCACATACCCATCGAAGCTGACAAAAAGGCCGGTCCTCCCCATGACAGCGGGCGCGCTAAAAACAGGTGATATAGTCTTGAATCGCAGGCGGACTTGCCCATTTTGGGCGTGAATGACATATACATACCTGCCACTGGAACCAACAAACACGAGACCCTCAGACACGGCTGGTGAGGACATAACCCATCCCACTGTTTCCACCCTCCAGAGCAGTGTCCCTGTCAGGGCATCCAGTGCATAGACCCCGTAATCGTCAGCGCCAAAAAAGACCATACCATCGGCTACTGCCGGGGAAGATACGACACGATAGCGTGTATGGAATTTCCAAACCATTTGACCAGTCTCGGCATCCACAGCGTACATGGCACCGTCGTTCGAGCCGAAGTAGACAGTGCCATTCACAATAGCTGGTGTGGATTCAACCCAGCTGCCAGTGGGAAACTCCCACCGTTTATTACCCGTAGCAGCATCTACGGCGTAGAGCTGGCCATCGCGAGAGCCGAAATAGACAGTGCCATTAGCCACAGCGGCTGACGAATGAATAATACCACCCGTAGCGAAAGTCCATTTTATCTTGGGCTGCGGGCTGGTATTGGTGGCGCCCGTGGTGCCGGAGTTAAACAGGTCGTGGCGGAACATAGCCCACTCATTAGGCAGAGAATTTGAGTTGATGGTCTCTAGCGGTGGGAAGATCAGGTCCGTATAATTATACAGAACGGGCAGGACAATGCCGGCGACAACAAACACTGACACTAAAGCGAGGGTGATGCGTACCGCTCTCTTGCGCCGCCGGATGCGCGCCTGACGGCGTTCTATGACCCCTTCCAGCTCTTGAGTGGATAGTGGCTTCTGGGAACCGAGAGCCGCTCCCCAGCAGTGTTGGCAGAACCTGGTGCCGGCCGGATTGGGTTTGTTACAGACCGGACAGATAAGCCAGTATTCGGTTTCAGGGCTAGAGTTCATGGCCGGTCTCCGTTAGTCGGGCGAGGGTGATTATGCCTATCACCAGTCTGTCCCAGGGCGAAGCAGGTTTATCAATGCCAGAGCGGAATTCCCATTTCAGTTTACAAGGACACTTTTCTGACACTATCATGACTACACCAGAGTATACCCCATAGCGCAGCACGTATCAAGCCAAGATAGTGCATCATTTAGTCAGGTTTTTCCTTTCTTGCTCCTGTAGAGTATATTGAAAAGGAATTTGCTAAAATCCGTAGTCCGGTGTTACCTATGTGGTCAGCCAGGACACGGTATTGACAGACCATGGAAGATAGATTATTATAAAGCCTGACCGTGACCTACTGTTTGGTAAATGCCCGAGAAGTGTCAGTTTCTAATTTTAACATGCTACTTAACAATCAACAATTTGGCAGGGGTTGGAGGGATAAGGAGGAGCCGCTAGTAGCGGTGAAGTGCCCGTATAAAGTAAGTTAAACAGCTATGGCAGATAAACTGCTGGAAGTCAAAGACCTGAGGACTTATTTCTATGTTGAGGAGGGGGAACTCAGGGCAGTTGACGGTTTGAGTTTCTCTCTCAGCAAAGGAGAGTGCATGGGACTGGTGGGGGAGAGTGCGTGCGGCAAGAGTGTTAGCGCCCTGTCTATCATGCGCCTTATCCCTAATCCTCCAGGCATGATTGTCGGCGGCGAGATAATCTTCGAGGGTAGAGACCTGCTTAAGGTCAGCGAGGAAGAGATACGCCACATCCGTGGTAATCGCATTTCCATGGTCTTCCAGGAGGCAACGACCTCGCTGAATCCGGTGTTAACGGTGAAACGCCAGCTAACAGAATCACTGGAACTGCATCGCAGGTTGGGAAAGCAGGCGGCTCATGATGAAGCAGTGAGACTATTGAAGCTGGTGGGCATACCCGATGCCGAGAGAAGACTGAATGATTATCCTCACCAGTTCAGTGGAGGCATGCAACAGAGAATTATGTTTGCTATAGCGGTGAGTTGTAATCCCTCACTAATCATTGCTGATGAACCGACAACTTCGGTGGATGTTACCGTGCAAGCCCAGCTTCTGGAAATCATGAATAACTTGCGGAAGGAATTCGGCACTGCAGTGATTATTATTACCCACAACATGGGTGTGGTGGCACGGTATGTTGACCACGTCCACGTAATGTACGCTGGTCGTCTGACGGAGTCAGGACCAACCGAGGTCATTTATGGTCAACCGAGACATCCCTATACCATTGGACTTATTAACTCGGTGCCTCGCCTGGACTTACGCCGAAAACGTGACTTATACATCATTCCTGGCCTTCCCCCAAATCTCGCACGTCTGCCCAAGACAATCTGCGCCTTCAGTCCACGGTGTAAATATGCCATCAGTGAGTGCCGGGAGCAAAGACCCGAGCTGGAGCAAGTCGGAGAAGACCACTACGCTGCATGCCTCCGAAGCAAAGAGATACCCGAGCTGGTGGAGGCTGGCTAATGGCAACAAATGAAGTTCTGGTTGAACTCAAAGACGTGCGCATGTATTTCCCTGTGCTGGCAGGGTTGCTGCGGAGCAAGGTAGCCGATGTTAAAGCCGTAGATGGTGTTAGCTTTTTCATCAGGAATGGAGAAACCCTGGGTCTGGTGGGAGAAAGCGGTTGTGGTAAAACTACCACCGGGCGCTGTGTTTTGCGACTCTACGACATCACGAGCGGTAAGGTCTACTTTGAGGGACACGACATCACCAAGTGGAGGGGCGAAAGGCTGCGCCGGATCCGCCGCAACATGCAGTTGATCTTCCAGGACCCGTATTCTTCTCTTGACCCGCGCATGACCGCTGGAGATATTATTGGTGAGCCGCTACTGGTACACAAGCTGGTGAAAGGTAAGGAGTACCGGGAGCAGGTGAATGAGTTACTTCGGATGGTAGAATTGGAGCCAAGAATGGCTAGACGCTATCCCCACGAGTTCAGCGGCGGGCAGCGGCAACGTATCGGCATCGCCCGGGCGCTGGCATTAAGGCCAAAATTCATTGTCTGCGATGAGCCGGTTTCTGCCCTGGATGTTTCTATTCAAGCGCAAATTATCACCCTGCTGATGAGATTAAGAGAGGAATTAAACCTTACCTATTTATTTATCGCTCATGACCTTTCAGTTGTCCGCCACATCAGTGACCGGGTAGCGGTGATGTACCTGGGCAAAATTGTGGAAATTACCAGCAGCGATGAGCTGTATGATAACCCCCTGCATCCCTACAGTCTGGCGTTATTGTCAGCCATACCTATTCCCGACCCGGTGGTTGACCGTCAACGCAAGCGTATTCTGCTGACAGGAGATGTGCCAAGCCCGATCTTTCCCCCACCTGGCTGTAATTTCCACCCCAGATGTAATCTAGCCCAGGACATCTGTCGCCAAGCAGAGCCAGAGCTTAAAAATATCGGTGGTGAACACTGGGTAGCCTGCCACCTGGTCTCAAAATAGCCAAGCGTGGATTTAGCAAAGGGGCTGCACTCTTATCATTGGACAGATGAGGTTAGGAGGTCCGGCGGAGTATTGGCCAGATATAAGCACCGATTTCTCGACATCTCCGAGCTGGCTCGATAACCTTGACGTCGGGCTGACTGACACCCTATAATGACTGCCGGATAGCTATAATATGTCTCAACGCGCTAGAAAGAAAAAGGTCGATTCGTCGGAACAGGCCGCAGCACGGCTGGCTGGCGAACGTGAACGTAAGAACAGATGGACAGCCTATATTATTGCCGGTATAGTTGTAGCCACCGTCCTGACTATCTTCGGCGTGTTCTATTACCAAAACTTGATTGCCCCCTTCCGCAAGATCGTCATCAAAGTGGATGACAGCGAGATTCGGATGGAATATTTCATAGAAAGATGCAGGTTTTCTGGTTCTGACCCCTGGGACATGCTGCAGGTCCTGGCCACCGAGAGAGCGATTAAGCTCGAGGCACCAGACTATGGCATAAATGTTACCGAGCAGGACATAGCCCATGAACTGAGGCGTATTGCCGTCGGCGGGAGCGAGAATCTCACCATTAGTGAGGCTGAATTCAAGGAATGGTATCTCCAGGAGCTCAATGACACCGGTGTTTCGGATGAGTTCTATCGTGAGATCATCGAAACCCAGTTGCTAATCAATCGTCTGCAGGAATATGTGGCACAGCAAACACCCACCGTGGTGGAACATGCCTATCTCCACCTTATTACTGTCATGACTCGCGATGAAGCAGTCGAGGCAAGGAGCCGGCTTGACGCCGGCGAGAGCTTCGCTACGGTGGCTAGTGAGATATCTCTGGATGCTTCCAAAGAGAATGGTGGTGAGATCGGGTGGATACCGCGCGGCGCCAGTCAAGTTTATAATATCGCGTTCACTATGAATATTAGCGAGATTAAGGGACCCCTGCCTTATTTCCCAGCTGACTCACACACACCGTCATTTTATTACATTATCATGGTCTCGGGGAAAGAAGTCCGTCAGGCGGATGAGGAATACATACCCACTCTCCAGGCGATGGCATTTGCGCGGTGCCTTGAGGCAGCGCCACTCAGACACAGCATTACCTATCATGGCAGCAGCGGCGGCGGCTTTGATTCTGAAACATATGCCTGGGTAAATTATCAACTGGCCAAGAGGGCGGGTAGTTAGCAATGATAGAAGTCAAGAATCTGACCAAATATTATGGCAAGCGCCTGGCCTTAGATAACATCAGCTTCGAGGTAAAGAAGGGTGCTATTGTCGGTTTTCTGGGCCCCAATGCTGCCGGGAAGACCACCACCATGCGCATCCTTACCGGATTTCTGGCAGCAACCACAGGTGAGGTAAAAGTAGCTGGCTACGATATACTGACCAATTCCCTGGAAGCCCGCCGCCACATCGGTTACCTGCCGGAAGCTGTCCCGCTCTACACTGATATGACGGTGTGTGGCTGTCTTGAGTTCCTGGCCAGCCTTCGGGGTGTGCCCGGTGACCGCCTCAGATCACGAGTGGATGAAGTGGTTGAGGTCTGCGGCCTTGAAGAATACTATGATGTACTCATTAGCAAGCTATCTAAGGGCTTCCGACAGAGGGTCGGGGTAGCTCAGGCTATTGTCCACGAACCGGAGGTCTTGATTCTGGACGAACCCACCATCGGCATTGACCCCATTCAGGTAGCCTCCACCAGACAATTGATCCGGGAGCTGGGTAAGGAGCGCACTGTCTTAATCTCCACCCATATCCTACCCGAGGTTAGCGTGATTTGCGAGCGCGTGATAATTATCCATGAGGGTAAAATCGTCGCCGAAGATAGTATTAAGAACCTTTCATCCTTGGTCAGCGGCCCCAGACGTGTCCGCCTGGAAGTACAAGGCCCGACCAAGAAAATCGCCGACCTGCTACGCCAGATCAAGGGAGTCAGCCGGGTCTCCCATCAGGGGTCCAATCTTATCATAGAGTATCCGGCCAGCCTTGACCTGCGCAGTAAAATTACCGAGTCGGTGGTACAGGGCGGATTTACCCTGCTTTCCCTGGAGTCCGTGGAAATGAGCCTGGAAGACATCTTTCTTAAGCTGACCACCGAAGAAGAGACAGAGGAGGCGAACGGGTGACAAACATCATGACCATCGCCGGCAAGGAATTCAAGTCATACCTGGCTTCGCCGACGGCTTACATCGTTATCAGTGTTTTTCTTGTCTTTACCGGGGCTTTCTTCAGCTTCATTTCCCCCTTCAATACCTCTACTTATGTGGAAACCAGCATCAGGGGCTTTCTGCAACCGGCCAGCATCATTGTCCTGTTCTTAGGGCCTCTGCTGGCCATGCGTCTGCTGGCGGAAGAAAGAAAACTCGGCACCATTGAATTGCTGATGACAGCACCGGTGAGAGACAGCCAGGTAGTCCTGGGCAAATTCCTGGGTAGTGTCGGGGTTCTCCTGGTGATGCTGGCGGTAACCCTCTATTACCCCCTGATGCTCTCAATCTACGGTGATCCTGACCCGGGGCCCATCGGTACCGGTTATCTTGGTATCTTTCTGCTCGGTTGTGTCTCCCTGGCCGTGGGTCTTTTCGGCTCGTCACTCACTTCAAACCAGATAGTGGCGGTAGTAGTTAGTGGCGGCATTCTGCTCGCCCTGTGGTTCATCGCTACCGCTGCCCAGTATCTACCCCAGGCACTGGGTAATACCGTTAACTACTTCTCCCTTTCCGGCTACTTTCCTGATTTCATGCGGGGAATAATTGACACCAGAGGCATAATCTACTATCTGAGCATCACCGCACTATTTCTATTCTTGACGATTCGATCTCTGGAAAACAGCAGGTGGAGCTAATGGAAACTGGTCCACAGCCTTACCGCTATAGTCGCCTCCTGTCCATTCTGGGGTTGGCGTCCCTTCTGGCCGGTCTGCTCATTATGCTGCTGGTACCGGAAATCCCTATTGCTGCCTGGAGCATTATGGGTATCGGCATCATCCTGCTTGGCTCGGCTCTTGTTCTGGATTTCCGCCGCGTTAGAGGTGCCATTAGCGGGAGGCGCGGTCGTTTCGGCGCCGGCACAACCGTTATGATTTCGGTCTTTCTGGGCGTTATTATCCTGCTCAATGGCATTAGCATCAATAATTTCAAACTCATTGATACAACAGCGTTGGGCCAGTTTACCTTTGCCCAGCAGACACAGGGTGTTCTGGAAGCAGTTAATAAGCCAGTCAAAGCTCTGTGTTTTTTTGTGCCGTCGAAAGACAGATACGGTATCACCACTTACACCAGTGACCTGCTGGCAGGATACCAGGAATTCACTGACAGCCTGTCCATAGAGTATATCGACCCGGACCTGCACCCCGACCGAGCGCGCCAGTACGACATCAAGGAGTATCAGACAGTCGTCTTTGAAAGTGAAGGTAAAACCAGGTTAGTCCCACCCTCAGAGATTATGGTATTTTCTGACCAGGGGGTACCGGTGGCAATAGACGCCGAACACGACTTTACCAGTGCCATCCTGGAGGTCACCGGCCAGGCACAGAAGAAAGTGTATTTCCTCACCGGACACGGTGAAGCAGCTATCACTGGCACCTACAGTGCCGCGCTCAATGGCCTGCAAGATGACCTCTATCTGGTTGATACCCTTAACCTCATCACCAACTCCACTATGCCTGCTGATTGCGCTGTGCTGGTCATCGCCTCGCCGCGTTCCCTCCTTACCTCCATGGAGGTTGAGGTCATCGACCGCTACATAAAATCCGGGGGCCAGGCGCTGATCCTGGCTGACCCCGGCTACCCGGACAGCATCGCCCAGCTCGCCTCGCCCTGGGGGCTGAACTTGAGCGATGGAACTGTTATCGACACTGCATCCTCAGTAGCTCCCTATAGAGATATACCGCTGGTGACCGCGGAGATGAACTTCTTCTTCTGGCATGGGGAATTGAATATCATCTCTTACTTCCCCGGCGCAACTGCCATGATCCCGAAGGAAGAGATTCCCGCCGGCGTTGAGATGTGGCCGCTGGTTGCCACCAGCCGCGATAGCTGGCTGGAAAAAGACTTCAACCCGACCGAGGAGCCGGTCTATGACGAGGGAATAGATATTAAAGGGCCGCTTGCCATCGGTATGGTTCTGGCGGCACCGCCAGCGGACGGCGGGCAATCGTCGGACAAGATAGTCCGGTTGATAATAATCGGAGACTCTGACTTCGCCTCCGACAATCACTACCGGGAAGCTAATAACGGCGACCTCTTCCTCAATTGCGTCAACTGGTTAGCCGAAGAAACGCAGTTGATTTCAATCCGTCGCAACGTCCTGCCTTTCCGGCGATTAGCCGTAAACCCGGATCAGGCCAATTTCATCAACTATTCCAGCCTCGTCCTTCCGCCTTTACTTGTCCTGATGGTTGGCGGTATCATATGGTGGCGCCGCCGGTGATACAGACATAGCTAGGAGGAACTTGGTTGAAACCCAGTAACATATTTATTCTGGCAGTCATACTGGTAGTATTGGGTGGTGTCTACTACTGGATCAGCCGTCCGGAGCCACAACCGCCACCCGAACCCCAGTACTATGTCTGGGATATTGATATGCACGATATCAATCACATTACCATAAGTCTGCCGCGCGAGGGCAGGAGCCAGTCCTTCATCAAGATAGCTCAGGGACGCGAGTTCCCCTGGTTCTTTGATGACCCCCCGCGTTCGCCGGTCGATGCCGAGCGGTGGGGTGGCGGTATTACGCTTCTCTTGAGTGGTCCCGGTGCTGACCGCGTCATCTGCGAAAATGCTACCCAGGAAAAGCTTGCTGAATTTGGCTTGCTTCAGCCCAGCCTTGAAATCATACTGACCATGGAGGATTATACTACGCTCAACATTACTGCCGGTGATAATACGCCCGATGGCAAGAACTACTATATACGGGCACCCGGCACAAATGCCGTGGCTACAGTTGTCCGTGACTGGTATAAAGTGCTGGAACGGCTGGTCAAAGAACCGCCCTATGCCCCGGAGAACTAGATACTCAGCTCTGAATCATGCTTCTTCCGGATATAAACCCAGGATTCCTGTCCGACTTTTCCATCCCCAAGCAGTTTCATCTTGGGCATGATAGTTTGACGCATACAGAAAAAATACACAGGGGCGAGCCCAAAATCTGTTACTTATGGCAAGGAAGTAGCCTTAAATGCCCTCTTTCTACCGAAGGGAAAGAGATACTGGATAGAACCTGACAAGAAAATAGCCAAGCTTTCCTATTACCCTTGACAAGCCTTTGGCGCTGTGCAACAATGGTAGCCAACCACAGAAAACCAGACCAAAAGCTTCTTGAACCATTAGGTACATAACATGTAGCAGGTACATGACATGCGAGACTACATAATCAGAAGATTACTACTAATGATACCCACCATGGCGGTGGTGGTTATAATAGTCTTCCTGCTGGTCCGCTTTATTCCCGGGGACGTAGTGGACATGATGGCGATACAGATGGGGCAGTCGGGCACAGAAGGGACAGAGACGGTAACCCCGGAGAGTATCAGAACACTCCTGGGGCTGGACAAGCCGCTCTTTCAGCAGCTTGGAAGTTGGCTCGAGGGCATTTTTACCCGCGGCGACTTCGGGACCTCTCTATGGACTCGTAGACCCGTCATTGAAGATATACTGCGCAGGGCTCCGGTAACCTTTGAACTCGGTCTCATAGGTTTTATCCTGGCGGTAGTGATAGCTATACCGGTGGGTATAATCTCAGCGATTCGGCAGGATAAGTGGGTAGACCACGTGACGCGTAGCATTTCCATACTCGGTATCTCTATGCCCTCCTTTTGGCTGGGAACTCTGGTCGTCGTCTTCCCCGCGGTCTGGTGGGCCTGGGCTCCAACGATGAAGTACATCCCCTTTTCCGTAGACCCTCTGGGGAACCTGGTGCAGTTCCTGATTCCAGGCGCCATCCTGGGCTTTGCCATGTCAGGAACGACCGTGAGATACCTCAGGACCACTTTGCTTGAGGTGCTGAGACAGGACTACATCCGGACTGCCTGGTCAAAGGGGCTCAAGGAGAGGGTAGTCATTTTGAGGCATGCCCTGAAGAATGCCTTTATCCCGGTGATTACCGTATTGTTTGGCCAGGCTTTCGTTATGCTTGGCGGCACAGTTATTATCGAGCAAATCTTCAACTTGCCCGGGATGGGGCGCCTCTTCGTTACTGCTGCCTTCACGAGAGACTACCCCTACATCCAGGGAATCAATTTAATTCTTGCCTCCATCGGACTGCTCTTTATCCTGGCTAACGACCTGAGCTACGCCTACTTAGACCCCAGGATTCGTTACAGATAAGGCCTTATAAATAGGGACAAACCACAGCAATGATTGAGCCAGCGGAGAAACAACCGGAAGCAGAGGTCGAGCCGAAGCAAAGGAATCCACTGGCTCATTTCTTGATTAGGCTGGTCAGAGAGAAGCCGCTGGGAACCGTCGGCGGGATTATTGTCCTGTTCATGCTTCTTGCCGCCGTCTTTGCCGACCTCATCACGCCTTACCCCTATACGGAGATTCACCTCGGGGACGCCCTGCTACCGCCAGGAGGTGCTTACCTCCTCGGGACAGACCAGCTGGGGCGCGACCTTTTTAGTCGAATCATTTACGGGGCCCGCCTTTCCCTCTATGTAGGTCTGGGAGCCAGTGCCATTAACGTGATTATCGCCTCTCTTGTGGGCATCCCTTCAGGGCTTCTGGGCGGCAAATTTGACCTCGTAGTGCAGAGATTGGTTGATGGCTTGATAAGCATTCCCGCTTTTATTTTGCTCATAACTGTAATGTCACTGACAGGACGGGGCATTGTTCAGGTGCTGGTCGTTATGGGAGTGATAGGTTCCTTCGGCTTGATAAGACTAATAAGAAGTGCGGCTATGGCCATCAGGGAGAACGTTTATTTTGAGGCGGGCAGGGCCATCGGTGCGTCGAACCAACGCCTGCTCTGGCGGCATGCCCTGCCCAATATCATGCCAATCCTGATTATCGCTTTTAGCATAGGCGTGGCTCTTAATATCCTCGCCGAGGCTTCACTCAGCTTCCTCGGCCTCGGTATCCCTCCCCCTTTTCCCAGTTGGGGAGGCATGCTTAGCTATGAGGGTCGCAGGTACATGTATGAGGCTCCCTGGCTGGCTATCTGGCCAGGTGTCGCCCTGACTGTCGCTGTCTACGGTATTAACGTTTTCGGGGACGCAGTCAGAGACCTGATCGACCCCAGGCTGAGAGGTGGTGTCGGACGGTTTATCCGGACCAGTAAGAAATCGAAGAAATAAAGCAAAACCAAGGCTGAAGGGACTGTGTCAAATCATTTAAGTACCTGACCCAGCAGGGGATTGTTGAATCATATAATTTCTAACTATATCGGGTACCAACTTCCTGTCCAAAAACTGCGGAGGCTGAGATACATGGGTAACACTCATGGTATGTTTAGTGGTAATAACTTACCGTGAGGAGTTACCAGGATGAGAAAGCCAGCCAGCTTTTACTTCTTTAAAAGAAACCCCTTGTCCAGAAGGATAGATATGAACTGTGGAGGGGACTGGCAGGTGACCATTATCCAGGAAGAAACGATAAGGCGCTTAAGAAATAGATATCCCTACTACGGCAAGAAGAAGCTGAAAGCTGACCGCTGGTGGCTGAGTGCCCTGGATTTGGTGCTTGGGATTTAGGATTTCGCGTTGTAGGGGCGGGTCTTGTACCTGCCCGCTTTTTATAGTGCGAGGCTTTAGCCTCGTGCTGCACGACCCTGAAAGGTCGCACTACATTTCTAAAGAACAGCATGTCAATCCCTGAATTTTAACAGTATTTTAACATTCAGATGTTATACTTCAAATATCGAAAGGACAGAGGACAGGCTATTGACAGAGGGTCTGAGATATGGTAGAATCATGAAGTCATTGGAGAAAGTTCGTAGTGGCGGTTTTTTAAAATGCAGTGTGAGCTTTGCTTATGCCCAGGCGCTCAAGGCTGCCATTAGGAAAATTTGGAGGTGAAGAATGTGAGCGATCGCAAACACAAATCTGATTCCAAAGCTAGAGCAAAATTAAAGAACTTATTTATTCTTGAAAGGAAGTGCCAAATGTAATAAGGAAAGGCAGCGAAGTTTATTTAAGACTAAGAAAAGGAGGTAATAATGAAGGCTAAATTCTTAGGGGCAGCAGTTGCAGTAATGGTAATTACGGCGCTGCTCCTGGTATCGTGTGGCGGCGGGAACGGAGGAAATGGAGCAGATACAGACCCTTACGGCGGAGACCTCGTCTATAGACGGATTGGATGGGAGATGAAGGGCTTTGATCCGCTGGTCTGGGATAACAATAACATGAATAGTATTATATTCGACAGGTGGGTAACCGCACCCTGGGAGCTTGGGCCGGAAGGTACGGGTGCAATGGAGCTTAAGCAACCCTACTACCCCATGAGTGAGTACAGAGGTGAGTATTTGCAAACCTTCTCACAACCTGGCCTGTACCAGGCGAACTTCCAGCTCAAAACGGGCATAACCTACTGGGATAAGGAGCCGGTAAATGGCAGGGAAATGACCGTTGATGACGTAATATGGAACTCGTTATACCAGGCATTCCATCCCAGGGCCGGGTCGTATCAGAGAGCGACCCCGGAAGGATCACTGGAGTTTTGGACAGACTACATGAATGAAATAGGTGACAACGCTACTATGGACGCCAGGCTGAAGGCACACCTGGATGAGCTAAGGGTGGAAACGCCGCTACTGGAGGCGTACTGGCCGTTCGCCGGTGAAGCAGGTATGGGGAATACATTACAGGAACATATGGAGACCTACTACGCTGACTCATATGACGTTGTTGAAGCTGAGGGGTATAATGTTACTGACCTGGCGCTCCTTACTTCGTATTATCACAAGGTTGACGATCACAACTTTTATTCCAAGCATTGTCGCGGCCTCCAATCTTTGTGGTCCGCACTTGCTGGTGGCCTATGGCCAACTCCGCCTGAAGTAACATCGGTTGACGAGTTTACCAACTGGGAGACGGCGGTGGGAACCGGACCGTGGATATTGACGGACTTTTTCCCTGGAAGTCATGGAACCTTTATCAGGAACCCTGACTACTGGCAAAATGACCCGGTACCGTCAAGGTCGGCTAACCAGCTGCCCTATGCCGACTCACTGGAGTTTCGGATGATCGAGGATGAGGGTTCCTACTATGCCGCCCTGGAAGCCAAGCAGCTTGATGGTGGCTATCTTGAGTATGACAAGGTAGACCACTTCATAGACAGCTATGTGACAGGCCAAGGCGATCAGGCTGCGGGGCACACGCCAGCGACCATGACTGTGAGTTCCCTTATTTTCCTCCAGAATCAAGAGGCACCGTTTAACGATGTAAGGGTTCGGAAGGCGTGCATGCTGGCCATAGACCACCCCGAATTTCTGACTCATTACAGGGGGCATGGCGCATTGCTCAACTGGCCGAATCATGAGTGGTTGACCGAGACCTACACGCCGCTCGCCGAGCTCCCCACGGAGATTCAAGACATGTTCGGCGCGGAGGACCTTGACGCAGCAGGGGCACTCCTCGATGCTGCCGGCTATCCTGGGCCTGACCGCTTCGCGGTCGACCTGGTTGTTTACCCCTCGGGTCAGTCACAAGACGTTTGCACGATAGTCAAGGATTACCTGGCAGCCGTTGGCATTACCGTCAACCTGAAGAACGTGGACGCGGCTACATATGGTTCGCAGCTGTACCAGAAGACGTACAAAGACATGATCTCCGTCTGGTGGGGGAATGACTCCCCGGGAGACGCTCTGTACTGGGCTGAGGGTGGCGTGCTAACGTCCCCCTATAACTTCGGTCAGGTGTTAGACCGCACTGCTTACGAGCTTACTCTCCAACTGAATTTGATACTGGATGAATCCACTAGAAACGCTCTGATCAAAGCCGACGACGTCCGCCGACTGGGTGAAATGTACCAGCTCTGCTTGCCGACAGGTCAGGGCGAAAGCTTCTGGTGGCCGTGGATAAAAGGCTATTCTGGCGAGTCGGACCTGGGCTTCCCCGATGAGTCTGGCTGGGGTGAGATTCCCAAATACATCTGGATTGACGAGACACTCAAGGCAACTATGGGGGGAGGAGCATAGATAGACTGTCTCCGGGTGTAGGGACACCGAGATAGCAGCAATCATAATGGGGCGTGGCGAAGAATGCTCGCCGCGCCCCATTAAAATGTCGGACACCAAAGAGCAATCCGCTAGCTAGCTCCTGTCACTTTTGTCACAGCTGTCTTTTCAATTTCGTAACAGGCAAGTTTTTCCAGGATTTCCCTTCTTGGAGGATGTATAAAAATACAGCGGGCCTGATAAACCGGGTGACTACGTAAATGCCCAAAACCAGACAGCCTCCTGCAGAGTTCAATCGCTGATTTTTAGGAGGCTATTCATGTGTCTTGAACTTCAAGCTTCCGCTATGCCACACTCTCCTGCCTGGCCTTTAAGCGTTTCCACAGCATGGGGCAGCACCGGCAGTATCACTTCAAGGCATTCCCGTACCGCTCCGGGGCTTCCCGGCAGGTTGACAATTAAGCATTTCCCACGGGTGCCCACAACTGCCCGACTGAGCATGGCCATGGGAGTTTTTTTCAGGCTCTCAACCCTCATCGCCTCTGCAAAACCGGGGACAATTCTATCTACCACGGCAAGAGTTGCCTCCGGAGTAACATCTCTAGGAGTGAGCCCTGTCCCACCAGTAGTGATGAGCACGTCTAAAGCGTCTTCATCTGCCCACTTAACCAGCTTTTCAACAATAAGTTCCTTGTCATCAGGGATGATGTCGTAATTTGCAATGTGAACACCCATACCGGAAAGGATTTCATGAATAGCCTCTCCGCTTTTATCCTGGCGCTCTCCTACTGCTCCTTTGTCACTGATGGTCAATATTCCTGCGGTAAACATTGCCTTCACCTAACCCTCTCCCCAATCCAGCATTTGCACCTCGACCATGTCTCCAGCCTTAGCTCCCTTGCTACTTTCAGGAATAACAGCCAAACCATTGGCCCTGGCCATGGATGTTAGGATGCCCGAGCCCTGGGGACCGGTGACGGAGGCATGATATTGACCACCGCGCCTGGTTACAGTCACCCTAGTGAAGATGCGGCGCCCGTCAGTATTCACAATATCATCCTTAATAATCGCTCGGATAGCTGGCTTCGCCAGCATTTTCTTCCCCATCATTTTTAGTATGGCAGGACGGGCAAATTGTTCGAAGGTAATCATGGAGCTGACGGGGTTGCCCGGCAATCCCAAGTGAGGCACCTTCCTCTCCCTTTTTCCTTCCATCCTCTTCATAACCCCAAAGGCAAGCGGTTTCCCAGGCTTCATACAAACCGTCCAGAAGCCAATCTCCCCACGCTCTGCCAGGACATCTTTTACTACATCGTAGTCTCCCCTAGAGACACCGCCGGAGGTAATAAGCATATCTGCATCCAAACCCTCACCTATTTTCTCAGTTAGAGATTGCACCGAATCGCGCCCTATGCCCAGGATTTTGGGGATGCCACCGTAGCGAGAGACTTCGGCAGCAATGGTATAAGTATTACTATCATAAATCTTAC
>Ga0209121_10001752_pt1 | contig 22685 bp, 20 predicted proteins | sample Cruoilmetagenom3_FD_187292 | JGI IMG/M metagenome (GOLD analysis project Ga0209121, IMG submission 187292) | Oil polluted marine microbial communities from Coal Oil Point, Santa Barbara, California, USA - Sample 3 (SPAdes) (version 2) | ecosystem: Environmental > Aquatic > Marine > Oil seeps ... | reverse complement strand
CCTAATAACTGTTCCCTGATACCCAAATCCTGCTTTCCTTCAGCCGACCATTCACAATTCCCCATTCACCATTCACCACTTACCATTCACCATCATCCCCCGATATGTTACACTTTAAGCTATGCAAAAGACCATCAAAATCCTCATGTTGACCGTCCTGATGCTGGCAGTCAGCCTATCAGCGTGCAGCCAATCAATATCCACGGGTGAAGTTTCACTCTCCACACCAACCATGATGATACCGACAGCATCCCCAACGGCTGAAAACACACCAACCTCCACACCTCTTCCCACCCAATCCCCTGTTGAATTAGTGGGTGCGGGTGAACATGCCCTGTTTGTGGGGGATTATGACACAGCCAGGGAGATCTTCCAAAACACCCTCAACCAGGCTGCGGTGCCTGCCATACGTGCCCAAAGCCAGCTGGGTTTGGGGCAGGCCTGGTACAGGCTGGGCGAATTTGGCCTGGCGCTGGACCAGTTTGAATTAGTCGCCGCGGCTGAGGACCCGATCACGGCAGGGAGAGCCAGCTACATGCTGGGGCAAACCTATACCCAGCTGGAGCGCTACGATGAAGCCCTGGGGGCATACCAATCCTACCTCCAGAGTCGTCCCGGCTTGCTGGATTCCCTAGTTCACGCCCTGCGCGGCGATATCTTTACCACCATTGGTGATTACTCGCAGGCGGTTTCCGCCTATGAAGAAGCCTACCTGACCGAACCTTCTGGTGGGACAGAAGCGCTGGCTGTAATGATTGCCCGGGCTTATCAATCTGGCGGGCAGGTCGATACAGCTTTAGCCCTTTATCAGGATATTGCTGCTACTGCCTATAATGACTTTACGAGAGCAGAGATGGACCTGCGCATCGGCAACATTTACCTAGACCTCGGGCAGCCTGAAGAAGCTTATCCCTATCTGCAGGACGCGGTCAACACCGTCCCCTATGCCTATGATGCCTACACCGCACTGGTGATCCTGGTTGAAGCTGGCATTGAGGTCAATGAATACCAGCGCGGATTGGTCAACTACTACGTTGGCAACAATTCCCTGGCAGTAGAAGCCTTTGACCGCTACCTGGGCTCAGGCGCGCAGACCAACGCCGATGCTGCCCTGTATCACAAAGCCCTGGCTACCCGGGCTCTGGGGGTAGCTGATGATCCAAACTATTATGAGACTGCCATAACCTTATGGGAACAGCTGATCCTGGATTACCCCAACAGCGTATATTATGTGGACGCCTGGGAGGATATCGAGTACACCCTCTGGGCTTACCTGGGTGAACCGCAGCGTGCAGCAGAACACGCCCTGCGCTATCTTGCCCAGCGCCCAGAGTCGCCTGAGGCACCAGATTTCCTCTTTCTCGCAGGAAGATCGTATGAGCGAGCCGGGCTGCTCCAAGAAGCCGCTGCAACCTGGACGCAGATTGCTGACGAATATCCAAACGCGACCGAATCCTTCCGTTCCACTTATTTTGCTGGGATCGCTTACGTTCGCCTGGGGGATTGGACCTCCGCCGAAGCCATGTTTTCCCGTGCCCTGGTTCTGACCAGCGAACCTGCCCAGCTAGCCGCGGCTTACCTGTGGATTGGCAAGTGCCAGGAAGCCCTGGGGGACATCAGCACGGCACTCGATAGCTGGAAGATCGCCCAGACAACCGACCCCTTTGGGCATTACAGCATCCGCGCTGAAGACCTGTTGATTGACCAGGGCGTGTTCACCGAACCTGACTCTTTTGACCTTGATCCAGATCTCGAACCATTCCGGATGGAAGCAGAAGCATGGCTGCGGCAGACCTTTAATCTTCCCGCGGATATCAACCTGGAAAGCCCGGGATTGCTGGCCAATGACCCTCGCTATCAGCGCGGGTTGGAGTTTTGGTCGCTTGGAAATTACCAGGCAGCAAAAGTTGAATTCGAGGACATGCGATCAGATTTCGCAGATGACCCGGCTCAAACCTTCCGTTTAATCCCATCCCTGTTTGAGATCGGCCTATACCGGTCAGCAATGGTCGCCAGCACGGAGTTGCTCAAGATGGCCGGATTAGAAGGCGCAGAAGCCCTGAACGCCCCTGAGTTTTTCTCAAGGGTACGATTTGGTGCCTACTACCTGGACTGGCTGGTCCCCATCGCTGCCGATGAAGAGATCTCCCCGCTGCTCCTGCTGGCCATCATCCGGCAGGAAAGCACCTATGAAGGCTTTATCAGTTCCGGCGCAGGGGCGCGTGGGCTGATGCAAATCATCCCCAGTACGGGGGCTCAACTGGCAGAAGAATTGGAATGGCCCCCTAACTACACCGTCGAGGACCTTGATCGCCCCTATGTCAGCCTCGTGTTCGGGGCAAATTACCTGCGCAAGCAGCGCAATTATTTCAATGGGGACCTGTTTTCCATGCTGGCTGCCTACAACGGCGGACCTGGCAATACCATCGCCTGGAAAGACCTGACCCCCAGCGATGACCCGGACTTATTTTTGGAAATCATTCGCATTGAAGAAACGCGCAATTATATCCGCCTGATCAATGAAATCCACCATATCTACAAGTGGCTGTACGGAGAAGGCTTTCCCTAACCAGAGATAGACGATGAAAAACACCTTTCTGGCTTCTGCCGGGTTTAAATCATCAATCTTCCATCTAAATGACTCAGAAAAATGGATCCGTATGCAAACAAGGAAAGTGTGTTGGTATTTCAAACAGGCCTATTGATGGAAAAACTTATCTTTAAGGAGAACTGAGATGTCTGCAGCCTGGCAGGATGGTTTTATCAAAGCGAACGGATTAGTGATCCATTTCACCCGCACAGGCGGAAATAAACCTCCAGTGATATTGAACCACGGCGCCCTCGATGATGGCCTATGCTGGACCAGGGTTGCCAAAACACTCCAGGAGGACTACGACCTGATCATGCTGGATGCTCGCGGTCACGGCCTATCTGAAATTGGACACGGCGACTATTCGTCTGTACAGCGTGCAGCAGATATCGCTGAGGTTGTCCGGGCTTTAGGGCTGAATCGGCCGGTAATTGGCGGCCATTCCCTTGGCGCAGATGCCGCCATGCACCTGGCGGCTATATATCCCGACCTGCCGCGCGCCATTTTCCTCGAAGACCCACCTGTGACCTTCCCGGGGCAGCCGATTTTTGGCGGGAAGCTTGCTGAGGGAAAGAACCCGGCCAAGCTCATGGTCGCCTTTATGCGCACTTTCCGAATTTTACCAACCTTCCTGGGACGCATCGCCGCAAAAAAGTTGATGCCAACCTACCCGGATGATGAGATCAATCCCTGGCTGGCATCAAAAAAACGCTGCAGTCGTGATTTCATCAAGAGCATGACCACCTCCCCCCTGCACAGCCTCAGCGGTATCCCCCACAAACTTCTGAGCCAAATCAAGGTCCCGGTGCTGCTTTTCATTGGTGATCGGGAGAAAGGTTCCATTGTTTCACAAGAAGCGGCGCAGGAGATGGAAAAATCTTTGCGGGAAATACGGATTGTCCACCTGGAAGGTGCTAACCATGACATTCGCCGGGTACGTTTTGATGCCTATGTCCAGGTGCTGCGCGAATTTCTTGAAGATTGTCACAGCTAAAATCAAATATTGGGATTTCAGAAGCTGGAACTGCTGTGAATCCGCATCATATGGTCCTGCAGTCTTCACAATACTCAACAGATCAACATTCAATTGGATATTACCCAAATAAATGTAAGTAAAATAAATATGAACTCAAAATAGAAACCACAAGGAGCATCATATGAAAAAAATTCAAGACCTGATCTCAAAAATGACACTGGAAGAAAAGGCTTCACTTTGTTCGGGCTTGGACTTTTGGACCACCAAGCCCATCGAACGTCTTGACATCCCCTCAATCATGCTCACTGACGGACCTCATGGATTACGCAAGCAAGCTGGCGCGAGCGACCACCTTGGGTTAAACGAGAGTGTTCCAGCCACCTGCTTCCCAACCGCCTCTGCCATGGCTGCGACCTGGAACAGGGAACTGATCTACGAGGTTGGACAGGCACTGGGAGAAGAATGCCGGCAGGAAAAAGTCGGTGTGATCCTTGGACCCGCTGCAAATATCAAGCGCACCCCCCTTTGCGGAAGAAACTTCGAATACTTTTCTGAAGATCCCTATCTGTCTGGCGAAATGGCAAAAAGCCACATCAACGGCGTTCAGAGCCAGGGAATCGGCACTTCTCTGAAGCACTATGCAGTCAACAACCAGGAATTTCGACGGATGACCATCAACACAATTGTGGACCAGCGCGCCCTGCATGAAATATACTTGGCTGGGTTTGAGATCGCGATAAAAGGCGCCCAACCCTGGACTGTGATGTGTGCCTACAACCGTGTCAATGGGACTTACTGCTGTGAACACACCTATTTTTTAAACGACATGCTGAAAAACGAATGGGGACATCAGGGTTTGGTCGTCACAGATTGGGGCGCCATGAACGAACGTGTGGAGGCCCTCGAAGCCGGCCTTGAATTGGAGATGCCCGGAGTCAACAACGGCAATGATACGCTCATCGTCGAAGCTGTCAGGTCAGGTGCCCTGGATATCACCGTCCTCGACCATTCTGTGGCGCGCATCCTCGATTTGATTTTCAAAATCCAGGAAACCCTGGATAAAGATTTCAGCTATGATAGCGAAGCGCACCATGAGCTGGCAAGGCGTGTCGCGGGCGAAGGGTGCGTCTTGCTTAAGAATAAAAACAAGCTGCTGCCGCTGAAAAAGCCTCAGCAGGTTGCACTGCTGGGTGCTTTTGCAAAACACCCCCGCTACCAGGGAGCAGGCAGTTCTTATATGAACCCAACCAAGCTGGATACGCTTTATGAAGAAATGGTCACCATCGCAGGGGAAGGGCAGGTCACCTATGCGCCGGGATATGACCTGAAAAACCTTCAGGTAGATCACGCCTTGCTGCAAGAAGCGATAGAGACTGCAAAATCTGCAGATGTTGTGGTGATCCATGTTGGGCTGCCGGATGTTTTCGAGGTAGAAGGATTGGATCGCACCCACCTGTCCCTTCCTGAAAGCCACAACCAGCTTATCGAGCAGGTGGCTGCGAGTCACGACCATGTGGTGGTGGTCCTCAGCAATGGTTCCCCGGTGGAAATGCCATGGATCGACAAGGTAGACGCCGTCCTGGAGGGATACCTGGGCGGTCAGGCTGGTGCTGGCGGCGTGGCAGACGTACTCTACGGCATCGTCAACCCCAGTGGAAAACTGGCAGAGACATTCCCGTTAAAGCTGTCAGACACGCCCAGTTATTTGTATTACCCTGGCGGACCAAAAACGGTGGCCTATCGTGAAAGCCTGTATATCGGCTATCGCTTCTATGATAAAGTCAACAAAGAGGTTCTCTTCCCCTTCGGTCATGGACTGAGCTATACCAGCTTTGCATATGAAGATTTTAAGTTGAGTCATCAGGAGATCAACGACCAGGAAACCTTACAGGTTCAGGTAACAATTCGCAACACAGGTGATATTCCGGGGAAAGAAGTCGTGCAACTTTACGTCAGCCCGGTCCAACCTACTGCTTTCCGCCCTGTTGCTGAATTGAAGGGATTTAACAAAGTTAGCCTGGCGCCGGGTGAAGCCTGCCAGGTTCATTTCAGCCTAGACCGCCGCGCCTTTGCTTATTTCAGCACTGAGCTCAATGATTGGCAGGTTGAATCTGGCGATTATCGCATCCTGGTGGGCGCTTCCTCCCGCCAGATCCATCTTGAGGGAAAGGTTACTGTCCAATCGCAGCAAGAAGTCGATATTCCATTAAGAGACCGTCTGCCCGCGTATGTCGGTTTTCCGGCGGACGCAAAGATCAACCAGGATGATTTCGAAACCCTGGTGGGGCATCCGGTACCGCCCAACACAATAATCAGAGGTGAAATCGCCACCATCAACACGCCCATCGCGGATATGCAGCATTCCTTCGTTGCCCGTCGTTTGCATAAAATGATGGAAGAACAAATGCAGGCGATGATAGAGGATGAGGCAGACAGCCCCCATTCATTAATGATGCAGGCTGTTATGCGTGAAGCGCCCCTGCGCCTGTTATTGATGATGGGCGGCGATCAGATGAACCGCGGGATGATCAACGGCTTGCTGTTGATCATCAACCGGCGGTTCTTCAAAGGACTGGCAACATTGCTGCGAGCCCGTCGTAAATAATCTAACCGAATTGATGTGAGAGGACCTCCACATGTCGATGGGGGTCCTTTTTCTTATCCATTCAGCATCATACTCCCGTGATTCGACAAATTGACTTTTCAAAAGATGTCTTTATTTGGCTGAAACCGAGTACATAATGGCTATACGAACAAACTGAGGTGTCATCACAAGAATTCTCCATTAATATCATGACATGAGAAGCGCAATCGACTGGCTTATCACCAATAAACTTGGTCTGCATCTTTTTGTAAACATATCCCAAACAAAAACCTCGATTTGCTTAATTGATCGGGGTTCAAGTATTTTATTCTTTTTTGATTTTACAGCAACAGCCGCATCGGCTCTTCCAGGTAATTGGCCAGCACCTGGATAAATTCTGCAGCCTCCGCCCCATCGGTCACCCGATGATCGGCTGAGAGCGTTGCTTTCATGCGCGAACCAATCACGAGTTCACCGTCTTCCACAACAGGGACATTCTGCACAGCGCTGACTGCCAGGATCGCTGCTTCAGGCGGGTTGATAATGGCTGCAAAGTTTTCCACACCATACATGCCCAGGTTGCTGATTGAAAACATCGAGCCCTGGATATCTTCGTTGCGCACCTTGCCTTCTCTCGCTCGTCCTGCCATCTCACGCACCTCATGAGCAATCAGTCGGATGGGTTTTTGATCTGCGTCCCTGATCACGACCCTCAGCAATCCTCCCTCCACCGCTACCGCCACCCCGATATTCACACTGCCGTGCCGGCGAATGTGCTCCTGATCCTCGATGGAGGCGTTCAGGTTAGGGTACTGCCGCAGCGCCAGCGCTGTTGCTTTGAGAATAAAATCGTTCACCAACAGCTTCTCCTCCTCTGGCAGAAGTTGATTAATCTCCTTCCGTAGTGCCATCAGGGGGCCAGTCTTATACGCACATGTCACGAAAAAATGTGGGAAGTTCTGGTTGGAATCCTGCATGCGGCGTCCGATTGCCTGCCGCAACCGGCTCAATTCGATCACCTGGTCCTCGGGAACATCCCCCACCGTAAATGCGGTGATGGTCTGCATGGCTTTGCTGACAGCTCCGGCTTCTTCTTCATCACCCGCCTCTTTCATTTCTTCCAGGTAGGCTTCGATATCTTTTTTTAACGATTCGGCTCTGTGGGCCGCTGCCTGTCACGTTCTGTAATTCAATATCTTTGTTTTCTGCCATGCGCCGAGCCAGTGGTGAGGAACGCACACCGCCAGCAGGCGAGATCTCGGGTTCTTCCGATGTATCCGTTTGTGATTCCTCTTTTTCTGCCATTTTGCGGGCTTTTGAGGTTTTTTCTTCCGGCTCCGGTTGTTTCTTCTCCGAAGGCTCACCTCCAGCATCCGAAACCAGGCCTTCAACATCATCCTCGGAAGGTTCTTCGCCTTCTGCTGCTATGACCGCGATCGGCGCATTAACGGGGAGTGTGGTATCTTCCGACACCAGGTGCTGGAACATCACACCAGTATAGCTGGACTCAACCTCAACGGTAGCTTTATCGGTTTCAATTTCAGCGATCACATCGCCTTTAGTCACCGAATCACCCTCAGCCTTCACCCAGCGCACAAGGGTTCCCTCTGCCATATCAAAACCCAATTTAGGCATCGTCACCAGGTCAGCCATAAACAACCTCCTTTGCTGCTCGATAGATATCTTCCGTTTGCAGCAGCGCCAATTGTTCCAAATCTGCATTATAGGGCAAAGGTACTTCAGCCTGCGCCACCCGCTTGACTGGTGCATCCACGTAATCGAATGCTGCTTCATAAATCCGGGCGGTTACCTCAGCACCAATCCCGTAAGAGCGCCAACCTTCTTCAGCCACCACGGCCCGGATTGTGCACTTGAAAGAATTGATGACCGGTCCCATATCCAAAGGACGCAGCGAACGCAGGTCCACGACCTCAGCTTGGATACCGTCTTCAGCTAGCATACCTGCCGCCTTCAAGGCGGCTGGGACCATCTTGGAATAGGCCACAATCGTCACATCATCCCCCTCACGCTGCACTTTGGATGTTCCCAATTCCTCCAGCACATCGTCCCCTTCGGGGACCTCTCCCCTGGTTTGATAAAGCGTGGCATTTTCGATAAACAACACCGGGTCATCACTGCGGATCGCTTGCTTCAGCAAGCCTTTTGCGTCGGCTGGCGTTCCAGGGGAAACGATCTTCAAACCCGGGAAATGGGCAAAAATCACATCAGGTGTTTGTGAATGTGTGGCTGCTAACTGGCGTCCGCCGCCGCTTGTCGTTCGGATCACCAACGGCAGTTTGAACTGACCGGCGAACATATAATGCAGCTTGGCAGCTTCATTCACGATATGATCCATGGCAACAAAGGCAAAATTGATCATCATTAATTCAGCTACAGGCCGTAAACCCGTCAGCGCAGCACCAATTGCGCTGCCGATAATCGCTGCTTCAGCAATCGGTGTATCCCGCACTCTTTTTGGGCCAAAATGGTCATAGAAGCCCTTGGTCACTGCATACGTCCCGCCCCAAACACCAACCTCCTCACCCTGGATGAACACTCGCTCATCACGTTCCATCTCTTCCCAGAGCGCCTGTGAAATTGCTTCTCGCATTGTCATTCGAGACATGTCAGTTCTCCTCGCGTTCGTGTTCCATTTTGAATCCCCGGTATTCTATGGGCGTGGGTTCCGCATAGATATGATCGAAGAGCTCCTCCTCAGTCGGGTTCGGGCTCGCTTCAGCAAATTGGACTGCTTCTTCTACAATTTGCTCTACCTGATCTTCCTGTTCGTCCACTTCTTTCTCAGAAGCGATCTCCTCAGTCAGGAGATAATTCCTTAAGATACCAATTGGATCTTCATCCTCCCACTTCTTGACCTCTTCTTTGTTGCGGTAGCGGTCCGGGTCTCCCATCGAATGCCCGCGATAGCGGTAGGTCATGATCTCCAAGAGGTATGGTCCCCCTTCTTTGCGTATCGTATCCAGCACCCGGGAGACTTCCTCGCGAACCTTGATCACGTCCATCCCGTTAATGCGTTCATTGGGCATGCCGTAACCCTCAGCTTTCTGACGGATTTCAGAGACAGCCGAGGCGCGTTCGACAGCCGTGCCCATGCCGTACTGGTTGTTCTCGCATACCCACAACACCGGCAGGTCCCATACCTTACTCAGGTTGAGCCCCTCATGGAAAAAACCGATATTGGTTGCGCCATCACCAAACATGCAGATCGTGATGGCATCTTTGATTCCCTGATAGACATCCCCCAGTGCCATGCCTGCTGCAATCGGGATGTGGGCACCGACGATGGCATGACCACCCCAGAAGTTCAGGCTGGTGCCCGCCATATGCATTGAACCACCCTTCCCCTGCGAGCAGCCGTCCTGCTTCCCCAGCAGCTCAGCCATCACAATCTTGGGATCAATGCCGGCACTGATCGCCCAGCCGTGGTCACGATAGGCCGTGATCAGGTGATCCTGCGGTTGGCGTACCGAACCAATCCCTGCACAGACAGCCTCGTGCCCGATATAAAGGTGTAAAAATCCACCGATTTTCCCTTGCTGATACAATTCTGCAGCACGTTCTTCCACTCTTCGAATCACGACCATTTCCTGGTAAAGGTCTAAATATTGATCTTTTTACATATGAAATTTCCCTTCCGGTAGCGTTCAAAAATAATTGATCGTGCGAGATTAATTTAATACGAGTTTATTCAAAGTATTCTAGAATTGCCTGCCGATTCATTTGGGTGTAAAAGCCCCTGTGGAAAATCTTAGCATTTTTTTTACCATCCCCTATTTCACTTCGTTCCCCCACGGTCTCCTGGCATCCTGAAGAACCAAACTCTAATACAACTGTATTTATTTACGGCTCGAAAAACAGATAGAACAAGCCCCTGGCAGGTGCCAGGGGCTTGTTTCACTTAATTTTGGTAAAAGCAAGATCAGTCGTTCTTGATCTTTGCTTGTGCAGCAGCCAGCCGCGCAACGGGCACGCGGAATGGAGAACAGCTGACATAATTGTTTCCGACCAGGTGACAGAACTCAATCGAACTGGGTTCGCCACCATGTTCACCACAAATTCCAACCTCAAGGTTGGGGCGCACCTTGCGGCCTTCGCTGACGGCGATGTCCATCAAACGTCCCACGCCTTTGCGATCCAAAACCTGGAATGGGTTTTGCGGCAGGATGCCTTCGTCCACATAGGTGATCAGGAAGTTGCGCTCAGCATCATCACGGCTGTACCCAAAAGTCATCTGGGTCAGGTCGTTCGTCCCAAAGGAGAAAAATTCGGCCACTTCTGCGATCTCTGCAGCGGTTAATGCGGCTCGGGGGATTTCAATCATCGTGCCGAACTTGTAATCAAATTCTACGCCCTTCTCTTCCATCACTTTCTTCGCGATCGCTTCGAGTTCGGGCTGAACATGCTTAAGCTCATTGATATGACCGGTCAGGGGGATCATGATCTCAGGTTTGACATCAATGCCCTTATTGGCCGCATCGCTGGCTGCCTCAAAAATCGCCCGTACTTGCATGCGCATGATATCGGGAAAAACAATACCCAGACGAATTCCGCGCAGACCCATCATGGGGTTGCTCTCATGCAGCTTGTTGACCGCAGTGAGCATGAGTTCTTTTTCTTCCAGACCTTCCGTTTCGCCCTTTGTGCGCATCTGGGTCACTTCCACGAGCAGGTCTTCCTGCGAAGGTAGGAACTCGTGCAGCGGTGGGTCAATCAAGCGGATGATCACCGGATGACCGTCCATCGCTTCAAGCAGCCCGTAGAAATCTGAGCGTTGTGATGGGAGCAATTTATGAAGTGCATTGGTAAAGGCACTTGCTGCCTTTGAGGCCTTAAGCGCCTTTTTGGCATCTGCCAGTTCGTTTTCTACTTCCTGGCGTGCTTCCTCGCGCATTGGTTGGCCGTTGAGTTTGCCGGTTTCGAGGTAGCCTTCCAATCGCTCGACATTATTAATTAACCGTTGGGCATCTTCCGCATTCAAGATCATCTCCTGCACAAAAGGCAAACGTTCTTCTTCAAAGAACATGTGCTCTGTACGACAAAGTCCGATTCCCACAGCACCAAAGCTGCGCGCTCGGCGTGCGTCGGCCGGGTAATCTGCATTCGCCCAAACCTGCAGACGGGCAATTTCATCTGCCCAATCCAGCAATGTCATTAATTCTGTTTGTTCCTCAAGATCAGGTGTGGATAAATTCAGCTGCCCTAAAAAGGCTTCACCTGAACCGCCGTCAAGAGAGATCCACTCGCCTTCCTTAACAACCTTGCCGCCCGATTCCATCTGGCGCTTATCCAGGTCAATTGTCACCATGGATGCACCGACCACACAGGGCACCCCAAATTGACGGGCAACCACGGCAGCATGCGATGTCGCACCGCCTTCGCTGGTTAGAATACCTTTCGCTGATAACATGCCATGGACATCATCAGGCTTTGTGAAAGGGCGGACCATAATAACATCTTGGCCTTCTTCTGTCGCCATGCGTTCGGCTGTATCTGCATCAAAATAAACCTGTCCAACAGCCGCACCCGGCGAAGCATTGACGCCTGTCGCAAACAATTTATCCGCTTGCCGTGCTTTATCCACTGTCGCAAGATCAAATTGGGGATGCAGCATCTGATTAACCTGTTCAGGGTCTACCCGCATCACAGCCGTCTCGCGGTCAATGAAACCTTCGTTGACCATATCCACGGCAACTGTAATAGCTGCTTTGGCGGTGCGTTTACCGGTTCGGGTCTGGAGCATCCACAGTTGGCCATTCTCGATCGTGAACTCCACATCTTGCATGTCGTTATAGTGCTTTTCCAACTTTTGTGTAATATCTTGGAATTGAGCAAAAACCTTTGGTAATTCCTTTTCCATTTCCTTAATAGGTGTCGTGTTACGTATTCCTGCCACAACATCCTCACCCTGGGCATTCATCAGGTAGTCGCCATAGAGCTCTTTCTCACCGGTGCGGGGGTCACGGGTGAAGGCTACGCCTGTTCCAGAATTCCAACCCATGTTACCGAAGACCATCGTCACGATGTTAACTGCAGTACCCAGATCGTCGGGAATATTGGCTCGCCGGCGATAATCGATGGCTCGCTTGGCATTCCAGGAATCAAAAACTGCCTTGGTCGCTAATTCCAACTGTTTGATGGGGTCCTGGGGAAAATCAAAGCCCATTTCATCCTTCACAACAGCTTTAAACTTCTCCATCAGCACCTTCAAATCATCCGCATCAAGGTCTGTATCGCTCTGTGCTCCCTTTTCCTTTTTGAAACTGTCGAGAACCTCCTCAAAGGCCTCGTCCGGGATACCCAGGACAACAGACCCGAACATCTGGATCAGTCGTCGGTACGAGTCATACACGAAGCGCTCATTTTCTGTGAGGCCGACCATGCCCTTGGCTGTCTCATCATTTAATCCAAGGTTGAGAACGGTATCCATCATACCGGGCATGGACATCTTGGCACCAGAACGGCAGGACACCAGCAGTGGATTGGAAGGATCACCAAATTTCTTTCCAGTTTGCTTTTCAACCACTTTCAGGGCATCCAACGCCTGGTCCCACATTCCTTCTGGAAAAGACTGATCATCCTGATAAGCGATGCAGGCTTCTGTTGTCATGGTGAATCCAGGTGGAACTGGGACACCAATGCGTGCCATATCCGCCAGGTTGGCGCCTTTGCCGCCCAGCAGCCCGCGGACGCCGTCCCAATCACCTGCATATTCCTCCGCCTGTTTGACTTCGTTGAATAAATAAACCCATTTCTTGTCTGTCATACGTCCTCCAAAAATTATTTTTTAATATCAAACGCGATCAGCGTTAAGTCACATTCAAACATGTAATTTTACCATGAGGAGTTCGATTCTCAAAAAACTTCAACTTTTGTACTCAAGAATCCCTTTGCATTGAATATTCTAATCCTATTGATCCAATTTAAAGTTACGTATCAGAAGGGTTTGATCTTCCTGAGTTGGTAGAGATCCAAATCCAAATCTCCCGTCAGGATTGAGATAGAAATACTGGTTATCAATCCAGATCACCAATCCCAGGCACCCGAGGGGTGAAATTGATGTTGTGAAGGTTTCAATCTGATCAATTGAAAAAACCACTTTTTCCGACATCCAATCCAAACGAAAGCTGTGCCATTCTTCGACATCAATTTCGGGGGCAGAGGATGCTTCCCGAACCATATTTTGTGCAAATCGGCGAAAAATTCGAACCGCACCAGGCCAGAGCACCAAAGGCACAGCTGGGACAGCCAGCAGAGACAAGAAAGACGGCAGCAGTGGAGATCGAAAGGTTTTCATGTGAAATCCAGAGCCAGGCAGGTCATCCCTCAGTGAAAGGCGGTTGGGTTGGGACCCATAAAAAAACCAGGCTGCATTGGGTAACACAGGCAGCCATTTTGACATACCGCCTGCGCTGACACATGAACTGAAGGGATCATTCCAAAAACCAAACCCCCAGGTACCGGTCAGGTACCGCCGCGCAGCCTTTGCTTCCACACGCAAAGAAACAGGTGCAATATGGGGAAATTTATATCGGGGGAGATGCATGTAATCGTCCAGCTGGCTTAATCCATAAGACCCATCAAGTAAAGCCGGCAGTAAAAGTTTGAAGAAATTATCGTCCTCTCGGACAACCTTGCCGCCATGGACTTCGCGTTGAGATAGCCACTCAATCATTTGTTCGCTCCAAAAGGATTACAGGCAGGCTGTAGGCCTCGGTTTCATGTTCAATCACTGAAAATCGAAATCCTACCTCGCATGCGCATTGCATAAAGGTTTGCATCCATGGATGATCCATTTTGCCCAAGAACCAACCCACCAACCAGTTTATCAAAGCTGATTTATAGTCCACCCCCACACCAATGATCACCCAGCGCCCACCTAATTCAAGCACGCGGAAAATTTCATGCTGTGTATCTTTTTCAAAGATGTAATTGGTTGGAAATGTCGAAAGGACTGTATTAAAGATTTTATCCTTGAAAGGCAAGTGTTGGGTGCGACCATTAACCAGTTTGGCTTGCACATTTTTCCGTGCCGTTTTTCGTCGGGTGACTTCGTGCATCTGTTTGGAAGGTTCCAATCCAATCACATTATGTCCCCTCTGAACCATCTCAATGAGGAGCGCACCAGTGCCAAAACCTGTTTCAAGGATCAAACCAGGGAGCAGGTAATGCAGTGCGTCCCGACGCCAACGGGACCAATATCCTAGGCTGACCACCCAGGCGACAGCATCATACGCCCAGGCAAACCGATGATACAATAACTCGGCTGCCCATAGGTAGAGCCTGGGGAAACCAAGTAATTGATATATACGGGGGTTTTGCATCCTGGATTCATTTTAACACGGGAATCGGAACTCTCAGTTAAAATACTTGAGGAGGTGAAATGATGACATTTCAAATTGATACGATCACGGACAGTGATCGAGAGGTTATCTCGGATTTAATGAATCGGTTCTGGGGGGATGACATCGTGGTTGTCCATGGCGAGGTCTTTGAGTCGCGTGATCTGTCCGGATACAAAGCCGTCATGGAAGATGAGATTGTCGGCTTTTTACATTTTGAAATTCAAGGGGAGGAATGTGAGATCATCACCCTGGCCAGCTTAGAAGAGGGAATTGGAATTGGGAGCGGACTGATCGCTGCCGTTGAAGCAGCAGCCAGGTTATCCCACTGCACCATTCTCTCCTTGATCACAACCAACGATAACTTGCACGCCCTGGGATTTTACCAGCGACGAGGGTTTCATTTCGCTGCCTTATTTCCTGGCCAAATAGATGAATCCCGAAAACTGAAGCCGGCCATCCCAGAGATTGGGCTTCACCACATCCCAATCAGAGATGAAATCCGGCTGGAAAAGACATTGGAATAATATGAAAGCCAATCACCCGTTAAAGATATCTTTTCTTTATATCGTTCTGACAACCACCTTCTTCCTGGCTGCGTGTCACCTATCATCTGAAAATGTTCTGTTTCTGGTTCAAACAGGAGCAGCCTCTTTCACCCTCCTTGACGTTAAGCATCAAATCGCCACGCCCTATGATTTCCCTGCAGGAAATCAGCAGTATGATCTTGCAGCTGGTCTCTCTCCAAACGGAACACAGATGATCCTTCCGGTCAGTGATCGTAAGGTCGTTGTCCTCAACCTTGGCACTGGGGAAGTTCACACCACCTATGACCTAACAAGCGATTCAGCTATTTTCCAGGCTGAGCAGGCTGCAGAAGTTGCAAAAGCAACCTTGCCTGATTTGAATTATTCAGATCAAAGGCTGATCATGGCCCTGGAAAACGCTTATCGTCAATCCAAAATGAATATCCAGTGGTTCAGGAATGATAATTATTGCTTATCTGTCCTGGACGGTTCCGCAACCAGCACACACCTGATCCTTGATAATCACCAAAGGGGGACTCGGGAACAGCTTGAAGGCAAACCTGGGCTGGTTGAAGACTATTGGGTTGAACCCGGCGGTGAGCGCATCCTGCTGAAGAAAAGCTTCTTAATTGATCCTGGTACCTGGCAGGATGACCGATATTTCCTGGTAGATCCTGATTTGGGGACGGCTTCCGCTATTTCTTTGCCCGGATCCATTGAAAATCCTTTGGTGTTTTGGTTTACACAGGACGCGATTGGGATAGTTCACCAACCAGATTTTTTTGGTGGAACGAACTTCTCGATTGTGAACACGACCACCTTGGAGTCACATCTGGTCCTTAAAGGTACTTTTACCAGTATCAATATCCTCGGATCAAACTTGCTGAGCTGTCACCAAAATCATGAGAACCAAACCACAATATTCAATCTTCTGACACACGATGGTCAAATCATCGGCTCACAAACCATAGACACGCTTTGTTCTGTGAAAGCCGCTGTGGACTCACACCAGCTTCTCATCAACTGTGAAGATAAGAGTATGATCATTAAGGATGAACCTTTTACGGTCACCCCCTTTAGCGACCCGGTAAATATCTTCTCACCATCACCTGATCACTCCCAGACAGCAATCCTATTTAATGATCAGTCTGTTTTTCAATTTTCTGAGGGCCTGGCAGAAGGTACTCCCCTGCAACTCCAGGAGACACCTGATGAAATTCACTGGCTGCCTGATTCTTCTGGTTTCCTCTACAGAGCGATGGATCGACTTTTTTATCACAACCCCATCGCGCAAGAAGACCATTTATTAATTTCTTCGAATTTTTTCATCGATTACCGAAATCTCAATGCGGTTTGGGTACATATCATTAAATATTGACGCGTACCGGGCAGGTGAATTTGATCTTGGAACTGATATTGCGTGCTGACAGCGCCAGCAAGGCGTCACTCAGTGATAAAATAAGAGTGATGTATACTGCTGATAAGAGGTTTTGATGAAAATATTAATCTTAGGTGGAAAACGGTTTTTAGGGATTGCCCTTGTTGAGGCAGCCCTGCAGGCAGGGCATACCCCAACTCTATTCAACCGCGGATTGACCAATCCTGAGCTGTTCCCGAAAGTAACGAACCTGATAGGCGACCGGGATGGCGATTTAAATGCATTAAAACGAAGAAAATGGGATGCCGTCATCGATACCAGCGGATTTGTACCGCGGGTTGTTAAACAGTCCGCCTCCTTTCTTTCGGGGAGATGCGGCAGCTATACTTTCATTTCTTCTGTATCTGTTTATCAAGATTTCAGAATGCCGGATATCACCGAGGATTACACCCTTGCACAACTGGACGACCCGGAAAATGAGGATTTCAGTGGGGATGCCTACGGTCCCCTCAAAGCGCTGTGCGAATATGAAATTCAGCAGAACTTTGACGGTCCAGTGCTTGTCCTTCGTCCTGGGCTGATTGTTGGTCCAAACGATCCAACGGATCGATTTACGTACTGGCCCTGGCGTGTCTCATTAGGCGGCAAAGTGCTGGCTCCTGCACCACCCAGCTCCAACTTGCAATTTATTGATGTGCGTGATTTGGCTGAATTCATCATCAGGATGATTGAAAATGGAAATGAGGGTGCTTATAATGTTGCCGGACCAAAAAAACCCGCAACCCTTGGATCCTTGCTGGTCGCCTGCCGTGAAGCTTCCCTATCCAACGCAAGCTTTGTATGGGTCGAAGAACCCTTTTTGCTCAATGAAGATGTCACCCCATGGACGGATCTACCCCTGTGGGTCCCCTCCACTGACCCAGCTTTCACTGGCTTTTACAATATCAATATCAATAAAGCCATTAAGGCAGGATTGAAATTCCGCCCCTTGTCCCAGACCGTCTCAGATATTTTGGCGTGGCTCAGCAAGAGTCTGGGAGATCAAAAGATGAAAGTAGGAATAAATATCGCCAAAGAAACTGAACTCCTGATGAAATATCAGAAAGTACATCAAGAATAAAATTTTATGGTGTTTATCACCCTTCAGCATAATTTTCCCAGTGCACATGCTTGGGATTGTATTGTGTGCGTGCGGGTTTTTCTTCTGCTCCATAACCCACATAGATCACATTTAAAGGCTTGACGTACTCCGGGAGTTTCAAAATGCCGGAGATTCGCTTGCTGAAATTATAGATTGGATGAACACCACACCAGACGGTCCCCAATCCCAATTCAACAGCTGCAAGCAGGATATTCTGAGTTGCAGCACTGCAATCTTGAACCCAAAATTTTGATGCCATAGGGTGTTTGAAAAAAGATGTGTTACCGCAAACAATGATCGCCAGGGGAGCATTAAACTTTCCAAACAGCATGGCACTGCGGATATTTTCCAATCTATGAAACTCTGTCACAACAACAAACTCCCAGGGTTTGATATTATTGGCAGAAGGGGCTGCCATGGCAGCCTTCAATAATGTTTCAACTTTTTCCTTTTCTACCGGCCTTTCCTGGTAGTTTCGGATGCTGCGTCGGGCAAAAATGGTATCAATCATTGTCACATCCTGTATCTATATCACTGATAATAATCAACCAGTATAAACTCTCGATCCCCATAATCAACATCACGAATGGACACGAATTCGTTATCACAAACGTGAGCGGATGAATTGTTTTGCTGCTTCCTGTGAATTCACCTCACCGCCTGCTTGAGCCTCTTTCAATGCAAATAATAATTTCCCAATTTGTTTCCCTGGTTCTAACCCGAAGATTTTTTGCAGATCATCCCCATTCAGCAATGGTTCAGGATCAATAATGACCTGCCTATCTCGCCACCATGCAGACAGCACTGCGTTTGCGACTGCCAGGTTCCTTCTCCACAAATCCTCTAATAAGGTGCTGCCGTAGGTTCCCAGCGTATTCGCCAGGGTTAAGAAGCCGATTGCCACACCTACCTCGCCAGCTTTGTCAAAGAAACTGAAAATAGCCCGGCGTGTTGGTTCTCCTCTTGTAATCATCGGCAGCAACCGCATGTGATAGTTAACCAATTTTTTCAGCCAACTGCATTCCGCATTACTCAATTGCAATTTTTTGGCTGCCTCCCATGCCAGATCTCCCCCCACACGATCATGCCCATAAAAATGCAGCAACCCCTCCTCATCCACAGCCAGTGTTGAAGGCTTCCCAATATCGTGTAAAAGTGCACCAAGCAGCATCAAAGCATATTTTGACCGTCCGGGTGTGATCTCCTCTTCAAAATATGCCTTGATTTCTTCTGTAAATTCTTTAATGGAGGATAGAGCCTGGCTCATCCACCAGTGTTGATTAGGGACATGTTGATCATCCTGAGGGATGTGTCTTAACAGGAGATCGCAATGGTGTACCACACTCAAGGTATGCTCAAACAAAGACAAAATATGCGGCGGTGAGGCTGGGATTGCCTTTTGTTCAACCAATGGGGGGATCAAGGTTTCAAACACCCTAAAACGGGCACAGTCTGCCATCCCTAATGCGGGTGAAGGGCCACCAAGGATCTTGAAAAACTCGTCTCGCTGACGTTCATAGGATGTTTGCGGAAGCGCAGCTGCTGCGTGTGCCAGCCTGTCAGGTAAATCCTTGGCATAGGCAAAACCCAATTGATGTGAAAAACGAATCCCGCGCAATACACGTACGGGGTCATCAGACAGCGCATGATCGCTGCAGGTCCGCAGCAAACCCTGACCAAGATCTTCCATACCCCTCATAGGATCCAGCACATCTGACAGCTCGTTGACAGAGAGGGCCATGGCATTGATGGTGAAGTCGCGGTTGCCCAAATCTTCCTTAAGCGAATCACCTGTAAATTCTACGAAATCCAGGGGGCATAATTGACCATCATCAGTGTAATACATCACACGCGCAGTGTGCCTTGCATCATCCAGCATAAAATAACCCACCCCCATGCGTTTCGCCACCTTTTTGGCAAACCTCCTTGGGTCCTTCGGCATTACAAAGTCTATGTCATGGACTGGATCCCCACGCAGCACATCTCTGACGGCGCCCCCCACCATGAAGAGATCGTTTTCCTCATCCAATTCATGATTGAGAAGATCTACTATTTTTCTGATCTCGGGATTAAGAATCACTTTCATATTTATCCAGGTCTACCACGCCAATGAATGGTAGATTGCGGTAGAATTCGTCCATATCCAGTCCATACCCAAAGACGAATTTATTAGGGATTTCAAACCCGCAATATTTAATGGGGATTTCCACTTCACGCCTTGAGGCCTTGTTCAGCAAAGTACAGACCTCCAAACTGGCAGGGTTGCGTGTTTGCAGCAGTTCCATGACTGAAGCAATCGTATGCCCGCTGTCAATAATATCTTCAACGATAAGAACATGCCAACCAGTAATGCTGGTGGTCAGGTCCAGGGTTATGCGGACCTCCCCATCTGAATTGCGTACCCCGGCGCCATAGGATGAAACGCCCATGAAATCAACGGCAACCAGTGGTTTGATATGCCGAATCAGGTCTGTCAGGAACATCACGCCCCCCCGCAGAATACAGATAGCCAAAATTTCCTTACTGGCATAATCCTGGCTGATGGCTTCTCCCAGTTCTTGAACGCGCTGGTTCAATTTCTTTTCAGGAATCAAGACCTCAGCTAAAAACGAATGATAATCTTGCATATATCTCCTACTCAATCTCTTGGAACATCATGATGCTGTCGGCAGCGCGCTTCATATAATTCCTGTGCGCCAACGACTACAATTGGATCCTCAAAATGCGCCGGCCTGCCGTTCACAAGTCGCTGCGTGCGGCTCGCTGCGCCACCACAAACCATACAAATCGCTTGCAGTTTATCCACCTTTTCGGCTCTTGCCATCAACTGCGGCATGCATCCAAAAGGCTCTCCACGAAAATCCATATCCAGTCCAGTCACAATCACCCGCAATCCCCGCTCTGCTAATTTCTCAACGACTTCCACGATGCCGTCATCAAAAAATTGGACCTCATCAATACCAATCACGGTGGTATCCCCATCGATCGCTTCCAGAACGTCTTGAGAGCTGTCAACAGGCATTGCATCCACATCGATACCGGAATGGGACCTGACTTTCTTATGCTCGTATCGGTTGTCGATCGCAGGTTTAAACACCTGTACTTTCTGCTTGGCAATCCTAGCTCGGCGTAACCGCCTGATCAGTTCTTCCGTCTTGCCGCAGAACATTGATCCACAAATGACTTCCACAGAACCCACATTATGTCTCATAATTTCTCCAAATAAATATAAAAAGAACAGGCAGATTGATGGTCATCTGCCTGTTAAGTTTACCGGATTTTTCGAACTGTAATTTGTTCTATACTGCGATCTCTTCAGCTGCTTCAGGTATCTTGTAACCTTCTTGCCGGAGGGCTTTCTTCAGATCAATTAAGGATTTTCGTCCAAATCCGCTGATAGCCAGCATTGCTTTCTCTCCGCCCTCAAGACGCTCTAAAACATCAGCGATGGTCTTCAAGCCGGCTTCCGTTAAAACATTATCAACGCGCGTCCCCAAACCAAGGACCTCAATGGATCGATCAGGAGACACTTTTTGCTCTTCTTTTGTTTGCTGCTCTTCAAGGTAATCCTGACGGGCCTGCAAACGCTTATAGAAACGATCCACCTGACCTTCACGGTCAAGGATGCGCTGCTGCTGGCCGGTGTAAAAGGGGTGACAATTGGAGCAAACCTCTGTGCGGATCTCTTTTTTCGTGGAACCTGTCTTCCAGGTTGCACCGCATGAACCGCAAATCACAGTTGCTTCAGGATAATATTCGGGATGAATGTCTTTTTTCATAATTTCTTCTCAATTCTTCAAAAAAGTGAACACAGCTTACGCTTCATCAGGGATCGTAACGACATGCACTTTTTTGCGTCCACCCGGCAAGGTCTCAAAGTGGACCAGACCTTCCGTGGTCGCAAACAGAGTGTGATCCTTGCCCATTCCAACGTTCCAGCCTGGATGGATCTTGGTGCCCCGCTGCCGGACAAGGATATTTCCGCTGATGACGTATTCACCACCATATTTCTTGATGCCTAATCGTTTCGATTTGCTGTCGCGGCCATTACGTGATGCGCCGCCGCCTTTTTTGTGTGCCATATTCCTTACTCCATTTCAATCGCTTCGATCAGCAATCGTGTATATTGCTGACGGTGTCCGGATTTTACCCGATATCGCTGCTTCGGTCGATATTTGAAGACTAAAATTTTTCGACCTTTGAAGTGATCCAGAACTTTCGCCTGGACTTTGGCACCTTTGATCAGCGGGGTGCCAATCGTGACCTGATCATCATCTACAGAAAGCAGGACATCTTCCATCTTCAGAGTCTCACCCACCTCATTCAGCAAATGATCGACTTCGATCGTTTCACCTTCAGCGACGCGATACTGCTTGCCGCCTTGTTCTACAATTGCAAATTTCATTTTTTACTCCAATCTTCACTTAGCCAATCTCGCTCGCGTGCAACCGCCAGGGACCGGGAAAGTTGGGGGGACATTATTTTACCCCAGCTAAACTTCTCGCCGGGGCAAGGATTAATATTATATTGAATCCCCACCTGAAAGTCAACAGAGATAATTGAGAGTGTTGAAAAACAAGTCATTAATTGACGAAAATCGCTAATTATGATTCAATAAAGGAAATCAACAATAAGCGAGGGCAAGATGTCAAAGAGACGATTTATTGAAACCCGAGGGCAATCCTTCTTCGGCAATTACATTTACGATATGGTTGTTCCCAAGGATCATTTTTTGCGGTTACTCAATCAACTCATTCCATGGGATGATTTTACTGACAAGTTGCTCGAATTGTACGCTGGTGGGGCAGAATATGGACGTCCACCTTTCAACCCCACACAAATGCTAAAAGTGTGTTTGCTATCCAGATTTTATAATCTTACCGGACGACAGGTCGAAATATTTGTCAACGAAAATCTACCTGCAAAATACTTTGTTGGGTTGGGATTAGATCATAGAGCACCTGACCATTCAACGTTGTCTGTCTTTCGAAATCGTCTCATCAAAAATGGCAATCTTCAAATATTTGAAGTTATACTGGACAGAATCATTGCAATAGCACAGCAATCGGGGATCAAGTTTGGCTCTCTTCAGATTATCGATCGCGAAGCATGCCTTGACCAGCGTTCAT
>Ga0209121_10001751_pt1 | contig 22697 bp, 23 predicted proteins | sample Cruoilmetagenom3_FD_187292 | JGI IMG/M metagenome (GOLD analysis project Ga0209121, IMG submission 187292) | Oil polluted marine microbial communities from Coal Oil Point, Santa Barbara, California, USA - Sample 3 (SPAdes) (version 2) | ecosystem: Environmental > Aquatic > Marine > Oil seeps ... | reverse complement strand
ATTTCACCTAATAATTTTTTGTTATTTATTACTCTTTTTTATCTATAATTAATTGAAATATAATTACTTTGATTTTATATCTGATAATTAAAATTATATCAAGAAAACATATGTAAATTATATAAAAATAACAATTTATAGTAGTAGATTCTATTATTATTAATAAATATCGTTAAAGTTTTTGTTTAAAAATGGTAAATAAAAAAGATTTTACACCCTACGATTTAAGACGTTATCCTATCGTTCCATTAGTTGGAGTAGGCGTTCTGTTGATTCGAGATAATTCGTTATTGCTAGTTAAACGAATGTACGATCCCGATGCGGGATATTGGTCTATTCCCGGAGGGCACTTAGATCTCGGTGAAAGAGTGCAATCTGCTGCCGAAAGAGAGGGTTTTGAAGAAACGGGCTTTAAAGTGAGGGTTACAAAATTAGCCGGTATAATAGATAAAATAATGTACGACGATGTCGGGAAGATCGAATACCATTATGTTTTGATTAATTATTTCGTAGAACAAACGGAAGGCGATCTAAATCAACAACCTACGCCAGATTCTGATGCGTTAGACGCTAAATTCGTGGAATTTGATGAGTTAAAAACCTATAAATTAACCGAATCTTTAGTTGAGCTCTTAAAGCAACTAAAAATGGGATACTAACAAAATATTTTTTATGTATGTGATCATAAACTTTAGAAAAAATCCTTTTTTTTTTGTTTTTTGATAATTAAAGTCTATATTCTTAACGAAATCCTCTACTTTGTCTTACAAAAAAGTAAAGATTTAAATATTTTTGTATCTGATAATCAAATGCTACGAAATCTAATTTAATTAAAAGAATGATGTGATTAAAATAACAATCCTATTAAATCGAATGTGGTGGCCCGCGGATCAGTCAAATAAAATAGCAAAAGCGTTTACAGATTTTCTAAAAGAAAACCCTCCGGATAAATCAATTGAAAAAACACTCGTCATTGCTGTCGGTTCAGACGAAGATGGAACTCTTTTAGTTTATGGTATTGGCGAGATAATGAAAGGCATGGAAAAAGAAGCCCTAAAGCGGTCGACTCAACAAAACTTATTCATGGCTTCTAAAGTTGATGGGCTTAAATATAAAGTAGAAATCTTTTTGGACTTTACAGAGGCTTATAAAATCTTAGGTATGACCGCACCAGAAGTATAAAATTCTATTAATAAAAGTATTTTTTTTTATAATTATTTCTTAATTTTGTATCAATAATTATTACAATTAATTTTTCGATTTTTTTCGATTGTATGATTTAAATTAACGTTAAACCCATTTATACAGTAAATTTTACCCCATTAATTGAATTGAACCATTCAAGTTTTACATCATCAGGAATATCTTGATTCCATTAACATTTTTATTTTTTGGTTGCTTTAAGAAGACGAATTCGTTCAGAAAAGTACAGATTTTCGTTAAAATTATCGAACCCCCACCCAAACAGTCGGTCTTTCCAATCAACTGTGATGTACTCAAAAGCCAGCGGGCATTCAATTTTGCGAAATGCGTATCGAAACCACCATGGCTGATCATTTTGGTCAAACTCGTTAAAATCAAATATAATAAACTGTCCTCCAGATTTTAGCACATTAAACGCATTTTGAACAATCTTTTCTCGTTCTGAGTTAGGAAATCCATGAAAAACAAGCGATATAAAAACCTTGTCAAACTCCTCGTGAAACGGCAAGGGGTCTTCGATTCTTTTTTGGATAAATGAAATATTAGGATAATCTTGGCATTTTTTCTCAAATTGCTTCTTCATCTTTTTACTGATATCGAGTCCTATAATTTTACCGTCATTCCCAAGATACTTGGCCATGAGACAATCATTGTATCCTGTCCCGCAGCCCATATCCAGAATTGCATCGTTAGGCTGAATATCCATGTCGGCAATCGCCGCTTTTATCATACCATTATATTTACCAAAACTAGCGATTCTTAACAATTGGTCGTAAAAATGTGCCACAAATCCACCGATCTCAACTTTACTCTCAGGTATATTCATTCTTTTTTCCTCTAATTTATGTATGTATTCAAAATTGATAAAAAAATAATAGTTATTTGAAAACTTTTTTGATAAATTCGCCTATTTTCTCAATACCTTCTTGACTTTCAGGTGCTAAAACAGCAAATGCTTGAAATACATGAATCATGTCCTCCCATATATCCAATTGTACTTCAACGCCAGCTTCTTTAGCCCGCGTTGCTAATCTGGTAGCATCGTCAAGTAATACTTCTGCAGTTCCAACTTGAATGCATAAAGGCGGAAGATCTTTAAGATTAGCGTATAATGGAGACGCGTAGGGGTTTTTCGGATCAGTTTTTCCCAAATACATCATAGCATCAAACATTATATCATCGGGGGTTACGAACGGATCTTCATGAACCTTTTCCTTTATTGAATCTCCAGTTATAGCTAAATCCGTCCAAGGAGAAAGACAAACCGCAGCAGCGGGTAAAGCCATTCCTTCGTCACGTAATTTTACAAGAGTAGCCATCGTTAAACCTCCACCTGCAGAATCTCCTGCGATAACAATGTTTTGAGGTAAAAATCCTTCTGTGTCAACTAACCATCTATACGCCTTCGTTGAATCTTCTAAAGCAGCAGGAAAAGGGTGTTCTGGGGCTAAGCGATAATCTAGTATCAATACCTTCGCTTTAGATACTCTAGAAATCCTTTGTGCGAGATCCTTATGGGATGTTATGGAACCTTCGACATATCCACCTCCGTGTAAATACAATATAGCCTTATCTTTTACAACTTCTGGTGTGCTCACCCAAGCAGCAGCCATCCCGTCTACATCTATATTTTCAAGTTTGGCGTCTTTTGGAAGTGGTGATAAACCTGACAACTGATCTAGTGCGGCACGAGAATCTTTAATTCTTTTTTTAATAACAACTTCTCTGTTTTGTATTAATATTTTAATTACTCTTTTCATTCCTTTACTAACCATACGATTCACATCCAAGAAATTTTTTTGAAGTTCCAAAAATTCCTTGTTATTATAAATAGATATAATTACAAAAATATTTCTGAAGTGGTGATTTATTATTTTTTATTAAACAAAACAATTTATTTCAATTATTATTAATTGGTATTAGATAATAGATATTTAATCGTTAGTAGAAGAATAAAAACATTACGAGAAGGTCTAAAAATTTGTCCACATTAATGAAAATCGCTCGAGATGGCAAAATCACCAAAGAAATGGAGTTTGTTGCGAAAAAAGAACAAGTGGATGTAGAATTCGTCCGAAAAGGAATCGCAAAAGGCCGTATTATTGTTCCAAAATCCAATCAACGCGATATTGAACCTATTGGCATCGGTGAAGGTTTGCTAGTAAAAGTTAACGCTAACTTAGGCTCCAGCAAACGAGTATGCGATATTAACGAAGAATTAGAAAAAGCCAGGATCGCTGTAAAATACGGGGCAGATACCATCATGGACTTAAGCACCGGAGTAACCGAGGAAGATGTGAAGAACATTCGAAAACAAATTTTAAAAGAAATTAAAGTCCCTTTAGGAACGGTTCCTATTTACCAATCCGCGTTAAGAGCGTTAGAAAAAAAAGGAGCTATTATAAACTTTGACGAAGATGACCTCTTTAATGTAGTAGAAGAACAGGCTAAAGAAGGTGTGGACTTTTTTACGATTCATGTTGGAGTTACTAAAAATATTGTAAACTACCTAAAAGATCATCCGAGAAACATGGGAGTTGTATCTCGCGGAGGAACTTTTTTAGCAGCTTGGATTCTTGAGAATGATTTAGAAAACCCATTCAATAGTAATTACGACTATTTATTAGAAATGGCGAAAGAATACGATTTCACTCTCTCACTTGGAGATGGGATGAGACCGGGTAGTATATTTGATTCCACGGATTACGCTCAGATTCAAGAACTTATGGAAATATCTAAATTAGTAAAGCGCGCTTGGTCACAGAATGTCCAAGTAATGGTGGAAGGTCCGGGGCATATACCAGCTAATGAAATCGAAAGAAACATCAAAATAATGAAATCATTATGCAATAATGCACCTTTTTACGTTTTAGGGCCATTAGTAACTGATATAGCTCCGGGTTACGATCACATTGTAAGTGCGATAGGAGGTGTAATGGCTGGTATGGCTGGAGCAGATTATCTCTGTTACGTTACTCCCTCTGAGCATTTAGCACTACCCAATAAGGAAGAAGTTAAAAAAGGAACAATTGCTTCTAAAATAGCTGCTCATGCCGTAAATATTGCGAAATATGGTAAGAAGGCATCAGATTGGGATTTCAAAATGGATATTGCCCGTAAAAACCTAGATTGGGAAGGAATGATAAAACAATCAATCGATCCAGAATCGTCTCGCGAGATTCATTTTAGAAATGGAAATGTTGACGAAGATGATAATGTATGCAGTATGTGTGGCGAATTTTGTGCGATTAAGATTTTAAAAGATGCCTTAGATAAGAAAGCATCTAAAAACATATTATAAATAAAATTCTAAGATATTATTTCTATTATTTTTTTGAGTTTTTCTACCATATCTTTCGAATTTTTACTAAATAATCTAATTATCGGTTCCTTCCCCATTGCTCCTTTATCCCAAATAATATCTGGTATTTTACCTTTGCTAGTAATGCTTTCTTTAATTAACCATTGCATAGTTGAAAATTCTTGTTTTTTAATCTTTTCCGGTTGATCATCTCTAATAATCTCCTGTAATTCTAAATCAGTGTTTTGCTGAATTAAATCTATCCAGTTTGGATTATATTTAAGATTTATTACGTAATTAATTGAATTATCGAACTCTTTCGCCGAGAGAATTAATCGAGCGGTATGATTTGAAACTCCAAACTTTATTTCTCCGGAAGCTTGTGGATAACCATTGATAATTGTAATTCTACCTTCAATACCCGCGATGTCTTCTTTTATAATAGCGTTAGGTAGGGCTCCAGATATATTCATTCTAACCTCAGGAATTAATTTGCTAAATTTTTTAAATTTAGAGATAAAATTATAGATTTCCTTAATTTGATTTATAACTTCCACTCTTTCTTCTGAAATTGTTAAATCTATTACTTTACCTTTATTGGGTAATTTAACAAACTTCTGAAATTTAGCATCAAAAAATCTTTCTGCTTTTTCAATGGCCATAGCTAAGGGATTTCCTTTAGCAAGAAAAGCAGTTATAGCAGAAGAAAAAACGCATCCCGTTCCGTGGACATTTCCATTAAATGATAGTTTTGGCTTTTTATATAACCTAAATTCATAATTATCGATGGAACCTATTCCTTTACTGATACACACTAGATCGAAAAGCTCTCCCTGTTTAGTTCCTGCACTTTTAATAACAACAGCTTTCTCCGTATCCAATGCCTGATCATCAGAATATAACTTTTTTACCAATATTATTGCTGCTTCTTTGAGCTCAGTAATATTATCTGTAGTTTTACTTAATAAATCTCGATTCGCATAAAAACTGGCTTCATTTATATTTGGTGTAAGGATTTTTATATACGGAAACAAACTTCTTTCTATTTCTAATTCGAATCCTTCGCTCGAGAGTCTTTCACCTGCGCTAGAGATAGAAACAGGGTCCAAAACAACGATTAATTCGTGTTTTCTAACTACATCTACGATAATATCTAACGTTTTAACATCTGGAATCATTCCTATCTTTACAAACTTAACAGGATAAGAAGTAAAAATAGCATCTAGCTGTTTGTTTAAATCGTCTGAGAGAGATTTATATCCATAAAAATCTGTTGCTGATTGGTAAGTAATAGCCGTTATTACAGAAAAAGGGTGTACTCCACACCTATCAAATGTTCTAATATCTGCTTGAATTCCTGCTCCACATGTAGGGTCTGAACCGGCAATAGTTAAACAAAAAAATTTCATTTTATATTATTATTGAACTACCACTACTTAAAAGTAGTGGATTCGTAATTCATCGAGAATTGCTCTTGAATCTCTCGATCCAAAAGTCTCACATTCTCTCCAAACGCATCGACCGTAGTCCCTACGGCAGTATCGTGGCTGTTAATGATCGTGATATTATTTTCTTTTAGGCTTCTTATTCCTTCGTTTCTGAGATTTACGGAAGCGTTCACATCCCTATCGTGATAGACTTGACATTTTGGGCAGACCGATTCACGCTCGTTTAATTCTAACTCTTCTTTAATGTATCCACATTCAGAACAGAGCTTAGAGCTGGGAAAATAACGACCTACTAAAATTAAATGCTTTCCTTTTTGTTCCATCTTATATTTCAAAATTGTCACGAATTGATTCCAAGAAAAATCCAAAGTCACGGATTTAGACAGTCCAGAATTAAATCGTTGCATTCCTTTTATGTTTAAATCTTCCAAAATCACACAATCAAAATGTTTGGATAAAAGACGAGTAATCTTATGAATCCAATCCCTTTTTCTATTCTCTATTTTCTCATAAAGTCTAGCTAAATTAATTATCGCTCTATTTCGATTACTTGAGCCTTTCTCCTTTCTGGATGTTTCTCTATGTAATCTTTTAAGTTTAGACTCTTCCTTTCTATAAAATCGGGGACTTGAGAGTTTAAGTTCTTTGGCTATCAGAAACTTTGACGCACTCATGTCAAATCCCATTATTTTATCTTCTTCAACAATTTGTTTAGGAATTACATTAGATTCGATTTCAATTAAAATTGAAACAAAATATTTTCCACTCTTTGTTTTAGAGACAGTTATGTGTTTAATATCTTCACTAAACACTCTATCATCTCTATATTTGATCCAAGTCTTAATCTTGGGGAGTTTTAGTTTCTTATTATCAAAATCGATCTTGCAATTAAAATTTATGTTGTAAATCGTATAAGACTGTTTTGCTCTCTTTGATTTAAATTTTGGAAATCCCTTTTTGATCCCTTTCTTCAAATTTCTAAAGAATTTATCATAAGCAGATATGAGATATCTCCATTCGGATTGTAATGCTTTTGAATCTACTTCCTTTAGAAAGGAATGATCTTCCTTGTATTGTCTTTCAGTTTTATATTTATGAGCATTAAAAGCGTCCTTATCATCCTTTAGTTCTTGATATATGTTCTTTCTCTCTTCCAGCATCTTGTTATAAATGAATCTACAACTACCAAAAGTCTTATCCAATATTTCCTTCTGTTTTTGTTTGGGATAAATCCTAAATTTATACGCTCTATTCACTATTTTCTAAAAATCAAATGAGTATTTAAATCTACATAATGAGGTCGATTAATGATTTCTGACAAAATTTAACCCACACCTAAAGGAGTGGGCTTTTTTTTGCATCTAGCTGTAAAAATCAAAACTTAATTAACTCTATCAAACGCCCATTTTGCCTGATCTTTTAAACCTAAGGCTTCATAGGATTTCCCAAGGTATAAAAACCCTTCTGGATAGTCGTATTTATCTTTTACTAATTTAGTTAGTAAGTTAATTGACATATCATAACGACCTCTCAAGTAATTAATCTTTCCCTTTAAAAACAAAAGGTTTTGACTTTTTTCATTTGAAGTGGTATCGTTATCGTATAAATCTAACCTTGATAGAGCATACTCGTATTCTTTCGCATCCACCAATATCTCAATAGATTCAATAAATTTCAGAAATATCATTTTTTCAGCAATTTTCCCTATTTGTTTAACTTTTTCTTGCTTCAGTTCACTTTCTAAAACTTCTTGTTTTTCTTGCTCTTTTTGCTGAATAAAATCTTTAAAACCTTCAATAACGTGACTCGAGTACGGTTCTCTACATAAAGGACAGTTTGAAGCGTGAAGTAACCATTCTTTCAAGCAATCGGTATGGGTAGGATGTCCGTTAGGGCACTCCTGGAAAGAATCTACACCTTCAATGATATCCAAATGGCAAATTATACAAGTAACCATATCTATCAGAAAACTATTTAATAAATTATAAAATTATTACTTTTAAACATAGGTTTTTATTAATAATTCAATCTAATATAATCGTATTATACTTTTACCCATCATGCCTATAAACAAAAAACGACTTTTTAATGAACTTCTTACTAACTTTCTGCTTGTAAATGAAGATGTAGAGGCTCTAATTGTATCTGATCGCGAAGGATTTATTATAGCTGGTCAAAAAAAGGAAAGCACCGATATGGAATTAGTATCTGTATTAACCGCCTTAATAAATCCACTTTTAGAAAGAATACGGGAAGAATTTGCTTTTAAAAAGTTTGGATCGGCTAGTTTTGACACCGAAAAAAATCGATTGCTCTTTATTTCAATAGACGAAAATGTCACTCTTAGCGTAGTTTTAGACGCTTTAGCTTCTGTTGATAAAATTAGCCCATACGCTTATTTTCTAGCAGAAAAAACTGCTCAAATCATATTTGCAAACGAGGGCGATTTAATTCAAGTTAATATACCAAATTTTGAAATAGAATTTAATACTACTGAGAATACTAGTAGAATAAAAGAACAAATATACCAACTCCGTTTAGATCAGGGAGGAATTTACAAATTTAAATTTATTATTATCGGCGACAGTTCAGTGGGAAAAACTTCTATTATAAGAAGGTTTGTAGAAAATAGATTTTCTCTCGATTATCGGGCAACCTTAGGGCTTAATGTGTTATCTCACTCAATTAAATTTTATGGAAACGAGATATCTTTATCACTTTGGGATGTAGGCGCACAAGACTACTTTAAGCGCTTCAGAAAGACTTATTATGTAGGCGCACAAGCTGCTTTTATAGTTTTTGACGTATGCAATCGAGTATCGTTTGATAACCTGAAAATTTGGTATAAAGAACTAGATGAATTTCTAGGAAATAAGAAAATTCCCATAACAATCGTAGGAAATAAGGTGGATTTATCTGGTCAGCGAATTATTAGATATAAAAACGGTGTTGCTTTAGTTGATGAACTTTCAAAGGATTATTCTGGTGGGGATATCTCATATATTGAAACCAGCGCTTTAACAGGTGAAAACATAGAAGACGCGTTCAACTTGATAGCATATCATTATATAATGAAGAGTAAAGAAAGAGAAGAACAAAAGTTAGAAGAACGTTTAATGGTTCAAATCAAGTCAATTTTAGATAAGAAAGGAAACTTAATTGTCTCGTTTGTAACTGATAGTCCGTTATGGAGTCCAGGGTTACAAATCTTAAACAGCGTAAATAAATTATGCGAGTGTGAGAAAGTAATCGACGACAAAGAAAAAAGATTATACGAGTATTCCAATGGTTTATTAATAAAGAACTTTCTTTTTGATAATTTAGATATAACAGATTCTGACGGAGTTTTCGTTATATTTGACGCTCGAGATAAGAAGCATATCAAACCAGAGTGGAAAGAAGTTGTTGTTCATATAATCAAAAACCTTGGTGAAAACAAAGTTGCACTAATAGGTATAAGAGTATCTGAACAGAGTGATTGGTCAAATATAATGGAAGAATTTAATGTTAACGAATATCTAGAAAAAAAGATGGTCTCTCTTTTATTTTTTAAGATTGGTTTCGAGTATCGCTTGGAAATCTACGATCAACTTGAAGTAATGTTTAACACCATCATAAATCTCTAAAATTTTCTTATTTTAAGAAATTAGCATGTTTTCATGGAAATTAACATAAATTTAAATAATTTTTATTTATTAGTTTATCACTTCTTTGTAGTGAAATTAACAATGGCAAAAGGTGAGTCCTTTGGGAGAAATGGCTTATAAAATATGTATTTTTGGAGAAAGTGGAGTAGGAAAAACTACTTTAGCGCGTCGTTATTTAAATGGTTATTTCGAAGAGGACATAAAAATTACGATGGGTGCTGAACTTTTTGTGAAATATACCATAGTAAAAAATATAAGAGTAGTTCTGCAAATATGGGATTTTGGGGGCGAAGATGACTTTAAATTTCTATTACCTTTGTATTCAAAGGGATCATCTGGGGGAATTTTCATGTTTGATCTGAGTAATAAAGCGTCATTAAACCGTATTGATGGGTGGATTGAGATTTTTAAGAAAGGTTTAGATCCAAGTGAAAAGAGAATACCAATATTAATGGTTGGGGGAAAATTAGATCTGCAAGATCAAATTGCTATAACTAAAAATGAAGCAAAAAAAATCGTAAAAGAGCATAATCTTCATAAATATATCACATGTTCATCTAAGACAGGAGTAAATGTTGAAAATATTTTTGAAACATTAGTAAGAGACATTTTGAGATTTCAGAATTTAATCTAAATAATTAAATATCTCGCATTAATATTATACTTGAATTTGAGAGTCTTTTAGCAACTATAAAAACTATTTGATACTCCATTTTATGAGATAGCAAATGCTTGTACAAATTGAATATGGTAAAGAACTACAATTTCTAGCTTATTTAGTTCCTGTAATAATGGGTATTCAATTAACTATTTATTTTTATACTCAATATAAGAAACTTGAAGATGAGGATCTTCCGCTCAATATTATTTTATTAGCATTTGGTTCGTTTATTTTATTCATCGTTATTGGTCCTTTATTTATTCAAATTGCGAGAAATTTTATTATGAATGAATTAATTTATGAGATTGTTTATAGAATTGGTTGGGCATTAGCTTTTTTTTCTACGATAACTTTTTCAAGATTCATTATTCGTAAGGAATTTTCTTTAATTATTAATTTAAAAGTCGCAAAAACTTTAATGATGCTAAATGGTATACCTATTCTTTGTGTTTTCATTCTACCCTCATTACATTCTCCAATCTTTATTGGAAGTATTCTTTTTGTCGTATTTAATGGTTTATATATAATTAGATTTCAAATAATATTAATTCAAAAATCAATAGGAAAGATAAGAATAAAAATTAAATTTTTTCTCATTGGAACTTTGATTAGTCTCACTGCTTTAGTTTTCGCTTCAATAGTGGGATTACGCGTTTTACCTCCGATTATTAATGAGATTGTGTATTTTACAGGAGTATTGGTTCTATTTATAGGTTTCTTAATAATGTATTTTTCTGTTTACAATTTTCCACCTTTTTATGAATTTGAGTGGCGTGAGAATCTTATTAAATTATTTATTATTAACTCCAACGATTATAAGACCTTATATCATTTGGATTTAGTTCAAAATTCTCATTCAGAAAACATTGATAGGATTTTTTCAAAAGGAATATCTGGGATTGAAAAAGTAATTACTTTGATTACGGATACAAAGACAGAGAGAATAAACAAAATACAGCAAGACGATTTTCTAATTATGTTTGAGTATGGAAATATTCCTTTATCACTAATCTATGTTTTAATTGTTAAAAAGGATTTAATTAGTTCTAAACATTTATTGAAAATCGTTAGAATACGATTTGAATCCTTTTTCAAGGAAATACTATTGAATTTAGATAATATAAAGGAAGATCAAGAAAAAATATTTATAAGCTTTAATACGATAATGGAAGAAATATTACAGAGATGATGAAATTATTTTTCCTATAGCCGATCCACTAAGATTTGCAACTTTGATATTGGAATGGATTTTCATCGTTTTGTGTTTTGAATTAGGGTTGTATTTTCAATTAAAATATAAAAAACAACCAGTAAAGATTAAATATTCACAAGATATTGGATTTTCCGCGCTATTTTATGGAATTTCACTTATGAGACTCTTCCTATTGATAGGTGATTATTATGCTATAGGAACGATAACATCCCCATTTTTAATTTGGTCAAGTGGGAGTTTTAGATTTCTATTTTTAACTTTTGGATATTTATCAATAAATATTGGATTCTTACTGTTTACTTTTTATATGGAAAAATATAAAAAATTCTTATTGAAAAAATATCTTTTCACTTTTTGTTTCCTAATACAAATTTTTATTTTCATTTCTATGGTTTTAATTGATCTTTTTAGTATTCTTTATCTTTCAGTTTTAAAATTACCGCTCTTCATCATATTTCTACTTATCTATGCTAAAGATTATGATAAACAAGTAAAAAAACAAAAAATATTTCCTAACGATGGTTTGAAAATGGGAGTTCCAATTCTACTTTTATTATTTGGTCATATACTTACAATAGATTTTTTTTGTTACTATTTTGGATTCATTACTAGATTATCCGGAATCGGTATGCAGCTTATCGCAATTGGCTTAATTTTTAAAACACTCAGAAGTTTTGTTCCCTTTTTTGAGTTTGACTGGCAAGATAAAATCGAAAATATACACATTTTGAATAGAGATGGGATTAATCTATATAGTAAATCTTTTTTAGAAGAAGAAAAAACTATCGATGACCATTTCATATCTGGAGCATTATCTTCAATAAATATTATGCTTAATGAATTAATGAATACCAAAGAAAATAAAATTTCGATTATTAAGAAAAAGAATAAAATAGTAACTATTTTTACAAGTGTTTATGTTATTGGTGTACTAGTTAGCACAGAGGAGCTAGAGTTTTTTAAGCATAACCTTAAGGGAATAGTTTTAAAAACTGAAATGCTTTATAAAAACCTACTAATCAATTGGAACGGAGATAGAACTAAATTTAATCCAATAAACGATATTGTGACTGATATTTTTTCAATGTGAATAGATTCTTTCTAATTCTCTCTTGGAAATCTACGACCAACTTAAAGTAATGTTTAACACCATCAAAAAGCTCTAAAATTTTCTCCAATATTTCTAATTAAAATTTTATAAATTAAAATAGCTAATTTTAAAAATAAGTTATATTATAATTATGATAAGTACAAATTCCTTTCAATATTATACACATTTGAAGGTCGATTCGATCGATGATAAACAGAAATCAACTTTTTAAAGAGATTTTAGGTAATTTTTTAGAAAGATTTGGAGAAGTCGAAGCAATTATCGTCTCCGATGTCGAAGGATTGGTTATTGCGGGAGAAAAAAGAAAAGATATTGACATTGAAATTGTATCTGTTTTAACTACACTAATAAATCCGGTTCTAGAAAGAATACGAAATGATTTCTCTTTCAAAAAATTTGGAACTGCCGCGTTTGACACAGACGAGTACCGTTTATTTTTTGTTACTATTGACGAAGAGAGAATATTAAGTATAATTTTTAACAGTATGGCGTCAGTTGAAAAGGTTGCGCCTTACACGTACTTTTTAGCTGAGAAATCAGCTCAAATACTTAACGCCCAAGCGGGCGATTCAATACAGTTGGCAATTCCCGATTTTGATAATGAAGCGGAAAGACATGAAAGGTTAAAAGCATCAATATCTCAATCGGAATTCATTGAACTTGGTAAATATACTTTTAAGTTCGTTATTGTTGGTGATCATGCGGTTGGAAAAACATCATTGATTCGGCAATTTGTAGAACGCAAGTTTTCACACGATTATAGAGCCACGATTGGCCTAAATATTTTAGCACATAATTTTGATTTCCAAGGAAATGAGATAGGTGTTCAGTTATGGGATATTGGCGCCCAACAATATTTTAAACGTCTTCGCAAGATATATTACGCTGGTGCAGAAGCTGCTTTTATCGTTTTTGATCTTACAAGAAGAGAATCTTTTGAAAATCTAAAGAGTTGGTATAAAGAAATATCTAAACTTATAGAAGAAAAAAATATTCCCATAGTGGTCATTGGTAATAAAAGCGATTTGACCGAACAACGATTAATATCTACCGAAGAAGGAGAAGAATTAGCCAAATCGTTATCTGAAAATGGCTCATCCTATATAGAAACGAGCGCACTTACGGGAAATAATGTTAAAGACGCATTTGAATTAATTGCTTATCATTATATCGTAAAAAGTAAAAAAAAGGAAAAGGATAGAATCAAAGATGACTTAATAGAAGCGATTTATTCCGCTTTAAAAGAGTTGATTATATTGGAATTAACTTTTATTACTTATAGTATGAGTTGGAACCCTGGATTCCATACTATATTGGGTATCGAAAAACTAGGCGATTTTTCTAAAATAAAAGATAGTAGCGAAGAAAAATTATTCACTTATAAAAACGGAGTGATCTTAAGTAGTTATCTTTACGATAAATTTAACCTTTCTAATTCTGACGGTGTTTTTTGTATATTCGACGCTAGAGATAAAGAACACATCGATCCTAATTGGAAGGAGATTTTAATTCAAATTATTCAAAAAATTAGAAAAAAACGAACAATTATCGTTGGAGTCCGAGTCTCTGACGACAAAAATTGGTCCCAATTAATGGAAGAATTTGTTATTGACCAAGATTTAGAAGAAAAGGTTGTATCGATAGTGTTTCTCAAAATTGGTTCTGATTACAGAGAAAAAATACACGATTACCTTAAGCTCTGGTTAAGCACTATAGTTAACACGAGAAACTTATAATAATATATTACTTTATCAACCTATTTTTTAATTTTTCGGCAATTAAATCGCCCATTCCCTCGGTTGAGAGGGTTTTCAACTTTTCACTTTTTACGTCTACAGTTCTCCCCTCCTTAAGGGCTTCTTCTACGGCTTTATCAACTTCGTTTCCTATTTCATGTGAATGAAACGACTCCTGTAGCATTAATTTTACGCTTAAAATAGTACCAATAGGGTTAGCTATGCCTTTTCCGGCTATATCGGGCGCAGAGCCGTGAATAGGCTCGTACATAGATACTTTTCCAGGATTAATATTCCCACTGGAACCCATTCCTAAACTCCCTATTAAGAAAGCTCCTTCGTCGCTAATTATATCTCCGAACATATTTCCCGTTACAACCGTTTGAAATTTGTATGGTGCTCGAATAAGCCATTGACAAAACGCGTCAACATAAATATCTTCTTTTTGGATTTTTGGATAGTTTTCACCTATTTCCTGAAATATTTTGCGCCACAATTGACTTGTCTTTAAAAGATTTGCTTTATCAACAGATGTAACTTTGCTATGTCCCTTTTTTTTGGCGAATTCAAACGCATATTTTATTATTCGTTCACAACCTTTTCTGGTGTAAAGCATTAGATTCTGAGCAGAATTCTCGTCTATGCTCCCTACATTTTTATAGAGGCCTTCAGTATTTTCCCTTACAAAAGTGATATCTATCCCGCTACCTATAAATTCGTCTTTCAATGGGCATTTCTCGCGAAGTACATCGTATAGTTTAATTGGTCTTAAATTAACGTATAGATCTAACCCTTGTCTTATCTTCATTATTGCGCTTTCTGCTACCCCAAAAGGCAAATCAGGCAAACCTAGGGCGCCAAATAATAACGCATCGGAATTTTTAATCGTTTCAAACGATTGTTCAGGAAGGTTGCTACCAAATTTTTTCCATACTTCCCCTCCCGCTGGTGCTTCTTTGAATTCAAAATCAAGCTCAGTGTAACCCGAAACGATTTTGAGGACTTTTACTCCTTCGTTTACAACCTCAGGACCTACGCCGTCCCCCCTGCATACAGAAATGATTTTTTTCATACGATTTCAAGTCAAGTAATTTAATTGTGTAAAATAAATTACCAGATGTTATAAAACTTATCAGATCTGGAAAATAAAGAAAAAAAAGTGTTAATTTTTAGGCTAATGGACATTTTTTTCAATAAATTCTTTTTAATGTTATAACTTCCGATAATCTGATATTTAAAAATTTCAATCAATTAAGCGTTATGTAATCAAAATCAAGAAGGTAACAAAATCTTTGAAATTATGGATTTTTATCCAGAAAATATTTCAAATAATAGTATTTTCACCAAAGTTAGCTCACTTCCTCTACGTTTAAATCTGTCCCGTCTACATTTTCCAAAATAAAAAAAGATCTCTGATCTAAGGGCTCAGAAGCACCCCTCCCGCTTTTCTTCTCTAACATCGCAATTTTGTCGATTGGATGAAATTATTAACCGAAACATATCCTATCAAAAATATTACGCAAGTTTTAAATATTTAAAAGAAAATATATAATATAATAAGGTTCAAATTGAAAAATGTGAACTTTAGAAAAAAATAAAATTTTTTCGGTTAGAATAACCTTAACATTGAGGAAATTAGCCGAAACAATTAAAAAGTGGAGGAATAAAACGATGGCAAAGAAAGTATTCGCTTGGTCGCCTGTAAGAAAGTTAATGAAGGATAATGGTGCCGAAATGGTTGCTCGCGAAGCAGTAGACGCTCTAATTGATTATTTAGAGAAAGTCGCGAGAGGAGTAACCAATAAAGCATTAGAAATGACTCGACATGCAGGCAGAAAGAAATTAACAGTAAATGACATGACCTTAGCAATGAAGTTATTATAGGCTTCAATTTTACTGTAAAAAATTATTTAATTTTCTATTTTTTTATTTTTATTTTAAATGTAAAAATATTAATTTTTACTTTCATTCATATTTTTAATCAAATTCAATGAGTTAAGTATTTTATTTGATGATAAAACATGGCTGAAGAAAAAAAAGATAAAGAAGATATGAAAGAAGAAGATGACGTATTTCCTTTCATAGAAGGAGAGACCATTGATCTAGTAGCTGGAAACTCTAAATGGGCTAATTTAGTTTGTAAATGGATGAATAATCCAAAAGTCCGTCATTATTCTCGAAATATGTGGCCACTTACGCTCGAAGAAGTGAAAAAATGGTTCGAACCCCCACCAGATAGACACATGAGGGAATTTATTGTCTTTACAGTTTATCATAAGCGCGCAAAACGGCCAATTGGTAGTATAGGATTTAATCACACTAATTGGGTCAGTAGAAATGCAAATATATTTTTAACAATCGGAGAACCTGAATATTGGGGGAAGGGTATAGCTGGTGAAGCTTCTAGGTTAATGATCAATTATGGTTTTACTGAATTGAATTTTCATAAAATTTTTGCTGGAGTTGTTACACCAAACAACAGGTCTCTTCGCGCAGCTGAAAAATTAGGGTTTGAAAAAGAAGGCGTTTTAAAAGAAGAAATGTACGTTGACGGACAATATCACGACGTGCACAAATTCGCGTTGTTTAAAAGAGATTGGAAAATGAAAGACGATTAATAGTTATTAAGTAAACGATTGACGGGTTTAAAGATGACAGAAGAAAAAAAAGATAAAGAAGATAAGAAAGAAGAAGATGACGTATTTCCTTTCATAGAAGGAGAAACCATAGATTTAATTGCTAGAAATTCTAAGTGGGCTAATTTAATTTGTAAATGGAGAAACGATCCAAAAGTCCGTCGTTATGCTCGAAATATATGGCCACAAACTCTCGAAGAAGTAAGAAAGCGGTTCGAACCTTTACCAGACAAACAAATGAGGGAATTTATTGCCTTTACAATTTACCATAAGCAATCAAAACGACCAATCGGTGTTATAGGATTCAGTCGCATTGATTGGGTCAATAGAAATGCTAATATTTTTGCAATGATAGGTGAACCTGAATATTGGGGGAAGGGTATAGCTGGTGAAGCTTCTAGGTTAGTGATCAATTACGGTTTTACTGAATTGAATTTCCATAAAATTTTTTCTGGAGTTTTTACACCAAATAAAAGGTCTCTTCGCGCAGCTGAAAAATTAGGATTTGAAAAAGAGGGCGTTTTAAAAGAAGAAGTGTATGTTGACGGGCAATATCACGATGTGCATAGGTTCGCATTGTTCAAAAGAGATTGGAAAAAGAAAGACGATTAATAATTATTAAGTGAACGATTGGCAGGTTTAATGATGACAGAAGAAAAAAAAGATAAAGAAGATAAGGAAGAAGAAAATGATGTATTTCCTTTTATAGAAGGAGAAAGGATCGATTTAGTTGCTGGTAATTCTAAATGGGCAAATTTATTTTGTAATTGGATTAATAATCCAAAAGTCCGTCATTATTCTCGAAATATATGGCCACAGACTCTTGAAGATGTGAAGAAAAGGTTCGAACATTCACCAGACAGACATATTCGGGATGTTGCAAGTTTTACGATTTATCATAAGCAAGAAAAACGGCCAATTGGTATTGTAGGGTTAGATAATATCAATTGGGTTAGTAGAAATGCTAATCTTTTTGCATTGATCGGGGAACCCGAACATTGGGGAAAGGGTATAGCTGGTGAAGCTTGTGCACTAGTGATTAAATACGGTTTTACCGAATTGAATTTGCATAAAATTCATGCGGGAATCTTTAGTCCAAACAGTAGGTCTCTTCGCGCAGCTGAGAAATTGGGATTTGAAAAAGAAACAATTATAAAAGAAGCAATATATATTGATGGAAAATATCACGATAATCATAGATTTTCGCTTTTAAAGAGAGATTGGCAAAAATCGAACGAATAATAAAAATAGCGGACTTTAATTATAGAAGGAAAATAATATGACAGATGATGTAATACCAATATTTATCGGGGGAGAAAATATAGCTCTCGTCCCATTGAATATTGAAAATATTAAACTTTACGCAAAATGGGAAAATAACCCAAAAGTGCGGATCTACTCTCGAAATATTTTACCTCGTACTGTAGAAGAGCTGAAGAAATATCTAGAGCCTTCGGATAAAAGACTTAAAAATGAAGTAAGTTTCGAAATTTGGCACAAAAAAGATAAAAAGACTATTGGCTTTGGTGAAGTGGCTGATATCAACTGGTACAACCAACAAGCGTATTTAGGGTTGATTATTGGAGAGCCCGATTATTGGGGGCAAAAAATTGGAGAAGAAGCTACAAGGTTAATAGTTGAATATGCATTTAACGAACTAAACATTTTTAAACTTAAAGCCTCTATACTCGTTGTCAATAAAGGGTCGTGGCGTTGCGCAGAGAAAAACGGTTTTACTCGCGTAGCTACATTTGAGAAAGATATGTACGTTAATGGAGAATACTTGGATAATTATGAATATTCGCTCCTAAAAGAAGATTGGTTAAAAATAAGATAATAAAAAGTATTTCACTGGTGTGAAACACAATTTAAAATTTAACTCCAAATACCTTCTCGCTCCATATGGATTTAAGATAAGTTGTAGCAATTCCAAAATAATCAATTACTTCTAATGTTTTATAGTTACCTTCCAGAGATAATAGAACCGCCCCCTCAGGATCGAGAAGCTCACCTTTCTCTTTTGAAATTTCGCACATGGGTCCGTCACCATTACCAATTTTAGAATCTAGAACGAATCCTACTTGTGAATCGTTCATGTTTAAGATATCATTATGCTTATCAAGTTTCAGTAGAGGAAATCCGTTTTTGGTTTTAACCAAGTTTCCTTCTAAAAAACCCATTTTTTTCTTTTTTTTATTAAAATATTTTTTTCCATCTATATATCCTATTATTTTATGTTTATTATTATACACTTCTAACATTTCTACACCTTTCGTGTTTTTGATTAATATAGTTTGAGAATGCATCTAAATTTTTAGAAAAAAGGAGCGTTCTAATCATATATTAATTTAATAATCTAATATAACGAGTAATTAGACTCTTAACTTAAAAAAAAAAAAGTATTTTGTGAGTATTTTTCAGTATTACTTCTATTCCTGCTAATCTTCGACGCGAGTAAAATACCATTTATACAATAAAGCTTGGTTTCCAGCGAATATTCCGACTCTATCGCCATCGCTTACTTTTTTAGTAAATCCAGAGTACACTCCATTTACAAAGATGTGGCTGGTTTCACTTTCTTCAATCAAAAATTTCTTTAGAACGTCAGAAACGCGCTCTATTCCTTCAATACTTATTTCCGCGTTAGTTGGGCTCTTTGGAGATTTTTGTTTTGATATTTTCTTTGCTAAATCACCGAACAATTTAACTAAAATTGTCATCTTTTTGGTCATTACAGATTAAAACACGCTATCTAACTCGTCATCTGGTACATCAAACACTTCATTGTGGGGTGGCAGTGGTTCTTTTAGAAAGAATTCAGGTAATCTATCGTCTGCGCTAGTAAATCCTGCTGCTTTATTGAACTTTAGTTCTGTATCAATTATTGACTTTCCTACTCCTGCGATGTCGTTAACAGTTAAATTAATTCCCAATACTCCATTTACGGATTCTACCATTCCTACTAAACCTTCGGGGATATCTAATACGGCAAAAGCAGTAAATAGACAATAACCCGCAGCATCAATTACTGCAGTTGCTAACTGTAAATTCCGCGATAATTCTGCTTTTTTAGTGTCTTTAGGATCTGCGGTACCACCCACTCCCATAATTTCAGTTGCAATAGCGTATCCTGCCGTGTGGTCTGCGCCCATTGGGGTTGTTGCGTAAGTTACACCAATACCTTTAATTGCTCTAGGATCGTACGCCGGTAACGCTTGGTTCTTTACTACGGGAACTCTTGTTACACCCATAGCTTTTCCAGTGAATGCCGTACCATTAGCTAATATTCTTCCAGTCGGAGTTTTCTTTCTAATTTCTTCCATGAGCTTTAACGCTCCTTTTGCGTCTCCGAATTTGATTAATCCACCTTCCATAGATACGGCAATTGCGTTTCCCATTTCAATCGTGTCAAGTCCTAAGTCGTCACACGCACGAATTAGCTCACCAACATCGTCTAAGTTGTAAATACTACAATTTGCTCCAAAAGCCCAGACAGATTCGTATTCTAAAACGCCAACTGGATCTTTACCGCCTGGTTTTGTCCACACTTCAGAGCATTGAATAACGCAACCTGGGTTACAGAAATGAGGACGAACGCCGCCTCTCTTTTTTATTTCTTCCGCCTTTTTCTCACCTGAAATGTTTTCAGATCTATCGTCTTGACCAGATGAGAAGTTTCTCTGGGGCAACCCTCCTGCTTCGTTAATAATATTAACTAAAACGCCTGTACCATAAGTATTTAGCGCACCTCCAGGTTTTGTCACGTCGTGAGACATAAGTGCGTCCGTTAACTTTTTCGCTCCTTGTTTGAAAACTTCAGGGTTTTTAATTTCAACGCCAGGTGCTCCAGCATCGTCAACAACTATAAACTTCAATCCTTTTGACGCCATAACGGCTCCAAGCCCACCTCTTCCCGCGTACCTACTAGGCAAACCTTCAGGATCGTTAAAACAGACTCCAGAAGCAGTACCTAACAATTCTGCAGCGATTCCACAACTACTGACGCTTATCTTTGCTCCAAATTCCTTAAAAAGGTCTTTGTGGACTTGATAAAGTCCTTTTCCTGCCCACTTATTTGCATTTATAAGTTCAGTGCCATTATTAGTTATTTTTAGAAGGTAATAATCGTTCCCTTCGTGCTTTCCTTCCACTATTATTGCAGCGATTTGTAATCGAGCTAACCTCTGACCGAAAGTTGTACCTGCGTTTGCTTCCTTAATTCCTCCCGTTAAGGGTGATTTTGCCCCTACTGATATTCGTCCAGAAGAAGGTGCTGAAGTTCCCGTAACAATACCAGGTGCAAATACAAGTTTATTGTTTGGACCCAAAGGATGGCAAAGAGGGGGTACCTCGTTTGCTACAATCGTCGAAGTAAGCGAACGACCTCCAAGAGCCATGTAATCTTGAGGATAATCCTCAAATGTGGCTTCAAGTTTATTCATATTTACTCTTAACATTCTTTTTGGCATATAGTTCACCTTAATTTTTAGGCAATTTATAATTGTGAATAATGATTATATAAATTCACGTTATGTTTTTTCAGACCCTTCGGTAAAAATTTTGATAAGACTTCGTTTTGCTGAAATGTCACAACTATCCACAATAATTGTTAAAAAAAGACATTTAACAGGCTCGGAGGGATTTGAACCCTCAATCTTCGCCTTAGGAGGGCGCTGCTTACTCTTCCGAAAAGATTTCTTTCGAAAACTTATCCAGACTGGGCCACGAGCCTAAATTAAAAAAATGATACTTATAATATAAAAATCATAATAAAATAAAAAATTAGAGAATATAGTGGGATACTATTGAATAAATAAATCACAAGGTTTTAATTCTGAACTTTAATTTAAATTATTATTAGTATAGATTTTTTTGAAATATTATTTTAAGTGTTAGATAAAATGGAAAGAAGAAGTTACCAACAAAATAGGCCAAACAGGCCTATTGATTATTTAAAGGAGTCTGTGAATAAGATCATATTAATCAAAGTTAAGAGGAATCGTTTATTTCGAGGTAAATTGGCCGGATTTGACGAGCATCTTAACCTGTATCTAGAAGGAACAACTCAGCTTTTTGAATACATGGATGAGGATGGTTCTGTTCACGAAGAGCACGAAACGCTTGGAGACATTGTTGTACGTGGTGATAATGTAATCTTTCTTAATCTCGCTAACCCAGAAAGTTAAAAACTCTCTGAAATTAATCCTCTCGTTTTTGGAAATCCTTACATGATATTAAATCTCATTTAGATCAATTGAACAACCATAACCTAAAGGCTATGGATTCGTAGGTTAGACTTTCAACACTACCGGATGGTTCAAGCACCCTCTATCCCCTATCCACTTGAATTTAGGGACTCCTTTTTGTAGAATGTTTATTGAAGCGTTCATATCGGCGTTTAGAATTTTTACTGATTAAGGCAAAATTCATTCCAACCCTAAAGGGATGTGTGTGTTTTTTTGCGAAAGTGATAAAAACTTATTAGATCGCAATTCTTTAGTAAATAGATAGGAATTGAAATTTGATTTTTAAATTAAAAAGCAATTTCACGAGAGTTTTATAAAAATTGATTGAAGCTGAGAGTATTAAACCCGAGGAAGCGTTATTGATAAGCCCAAATTTGGGACACCCTCTGTTTTTAGATATAGATCGTAAATTCGAGCAAAAAGAATTTGAAGTTAACTTATTATTTGTGAGCAATATAAAAAATACCGATAATTTCGAGAGGTTCATTAAGCATG
>Ga0209121_10001749_pt1 | contig 22699 bp, 19 predicted proteins | sample Cruoilmetagenom3_FD_187292 | JGI IMG/M metagenome (GOLD analysis project Ga0209121, IMG submission 187292) | Oil polluted marine microbial communities from Coal Oil Point, Santa Barbara, California, USA - Sample 3 (SPAdes) (version 2) | ecosystem: Environmental > Aquatic > Marine > Oil seeps ... | reverse complement strand
TCACCTCCTTTTTGTTTTTTGGTCGCCAAGTAAAAATGAATGTAGTTCATTTTTATGGAGAGTAACTTTATCTACACTAAAAAATCTAAGGCATAAGAATATGAAGTTTGTATATAGATTTTTATTGATAATAAAATTATTAATTTTATGTTCCTTCATTTATTATATAACGGATAAACAAACATCTTCAGTTTCAGAATATCATAAATTTTTATTTTGTCAAGGGAAAAGTTATCCAAAACATTTTGGGCTTGACTTATCTTGGGTTCACATTATAATATAAGCAAAACCCAAAGGGAGGTGATATTATTTGCCAGGTGTAAAAATTCGTGAAGGAGAGTCTTTTGAGAAAGCATTCAAAAGATTTAAAAGGCTATGTGAGAAAGAGAAAATAAGGAGTGAGATAAAAAGGCACCAGAGGTACGAAAAGCCCAGTGAAGCGCGTAAGAGAAAGTTAAAGGAACTGGGAAGAATCAGAAAGCAAAGAAAGAGGTATTGATGAATTTGCGGAGGGGAACTATCTTCTTCCCTGCCGCTTTTATTCTAATATTTGAAAAACTAAATTTACAATATGAATTTAGTTGATATAATTTGTATCTTAATAATCTTGGGATTTCTTTTATGGGGCTTTAAAAGAGGCTTTATTCTTGAAATTTCAGAAATTGGTGGTTTAATTATAGCTTTTTTACTCTCAATTTATCTCCCATTGAGACTTCATATTGGGGGATGGAGATACGTTGTGAGTTTCCTGGTTTATTTTCTTATTATTAGTATTGGTTTTACTATCCTGTCAAAAATAGTCCACAAGACCCCCCTTGCTCTAATAGACAGAATACTTGGTTCTTTGATGGGTGCTATAAAGGGGATTGCTGTCATATTTATCCTCTTCTTGATAATAAGTGTGATACCCTCTGCAAATAAAAAAGCCCTGAATAATAGTATATTCTACAATGCTACTTTAACAATAAAACCAATTCTTAGAGACTTCCTGGAGAAAAAGATGAAACAGCCCACTCCACAGCAAAAAAAATTTCCATCACAACAAGAAGAAAATGAAAAAATTATCTAAAACAGTTGGTTTCAATCGGCTTTTAGAGATTGTTGCAGAATATACAGAATCAATACCAGGAAGGGCTCATATTCTTAACCTAAAACCTAACAGTCAGGGAGAAAACGCCCACCTTGCGCTTGAGCGTTTATCGCAACTCATTGAATATCAAAGTCTTATGCCAAAATTGGACATCCTGGAAGAGGAAAGCATTCCAGGCTTTGGGAAGATACTCCCTTCTGAAAAATTGTTATATTTTGCGAATATACTGAACCTAACCAAAGAAGTCAAAGATTTTTTTTTAGATAATGATATACTGAAGGTCTTAGCCATTAAACTTGACCCTCTACCTGCTTTAAGGGAGGAAATACTCAAATCTATTAATGAAGAAGGGCGGGTGAAGGTTGATGCTTCTTCCAGACTGAAAACTTTATCTATAGAAAGGAAGAAATTAAAGAGTGAGATTGACGATGAAATAAAAAGAATTCTCCAAGAAAAAGGAGATATACTACAGGATAATATTATAACTCAGCGCTCAGGCAGAACAGTTCTTCCAGTTAAATATGATAGAAAAGAAGAAATTAAGGGGATAGTGGTAGATCTCTCCCGCAGTGGAAACACAGCATTTATAGAGCCCGCTACTCTTATACCCATAAATAATCAACTTTCTGAAATTTTGATAGATATCGAAGAAGAAACAAAAAGAATATTGAAGGTTCTAACAGAAAAACTACGGACAAATTTTCAGGCGATTGAGAGGAACAAAGACATTCTGGCAGAGGTTGATTCACTTAATGCGAGGGCAAGATATGCCAGAGACTTTGGCTGCATCATACCTGATTTTACCGAAAAGAGCATTCTAAAGTTGAAAGGTTGCCGCCACCCCCTTTTAATGAGGGAAAGAGAAGTGGAGCCCCTTGATCTGGAAATAGGAGATAATGAAAGAATCTTGCTTGTAAGTGGACCAAATGCAGGGGGTAAGACGGTTCTGCTTAAGACAATTGGGATAAATGTCTTATCTGCATACGCTGGACTCCCGATACCCTCTTCTTATGAAACTAAAATAGGAATTTTTAAAGATATCTATGGAATTATTGAAGATGAACAATCAATAGAAGAGAATCTATCAACTTTTTCTTCTTATATTGTAAGACTTAAAGAAATTTTAAATAAAGCTGGCAATGACAGTCTCGTTCTCCTTGATGAATTGGGAGGGAATACCGACCCTGAAGAAGGTGGAGCTCTTGCTATATCAGTGCTAAATGATCTAAAAAGAAAAGAAAGTCTTGTTATCTCTACAACCCATCTCAGCGTTCTTAAGTTCTATGTTGAAGAACACAAAGGTATGGAGAATGGAGCCATGGAATATGTCGATGGACCAACTTACCACTTGCAGATAGGAGTCCCTGGCGGTTCAAGGGCGATAGCCGTGGCTGAAAAATTGGGTCTGCCGAGAGAAATTGTGAATAATGCCAAAGAACTGGTGGACTCTTCAGTGCTAAAAGCCGAAGAACTGATCGAGGAACTCTCAAGGAGGAACAAGAGATTAAGGGAAGAGGAAGAAGAAAACCAGAAATTTAAATCCGAGCTTACAGAACTAATAAAAGATTATAATGAAAAAATGAACAATATAAAGAAAGAACAGGGGAAAATAATTCAGGAAGCAAACATGAAGGCGAAGGAGATTGTAAGGGGAGCCCGTTCCACAGTGGAAAAAACAATAAAGAGAATTAGAGAATCAAAAGCCTCCAGAGAATCGATAAAACAATACAAAAACATCTTCAAGAACTTAATAAGCGAAGAAAAGGAAGCGAAAGAGAAAATCGTATATTCATCCAAGGAAAAGATCAACATCGACTATGATGTTGATCTTGAAGTTCCACTGGAAATTTCAGTACTTGGGATGAAAAAAGATGAAGCATGGAGAGAAACGGATAAGTTTTTAGATAGAGCTGTGCTTGCAGGGTATGATTCGGTGAGGATTCTACATGGCAAGGGGAGCTGGATCTTGCGGAATATGATCCATGAAAAACTGAAAGATGACCCCAGGGTAAAGGCCGTATCAACCCCTTCAAGAGGGGAGGGTGGTGCAGGGGTAACAATTGCAAAACTGAAATGACAATATTTCTTTTTGCTTTAATTTCTAAATCTGCCATAACAGCAATGCTCCTAACAACTTTTATTCCTGGAGGGGGACAGTTTTATACAAAGAGATACCTGAAAGGCACCATTATAGGAGGGGCTCAATCATACATTTTATATAAGGGTCTAAAAACTCAGTTTGAGTTAAATGATGTAAAAAGAAGTTTGAAAGAATCCTCGGGAGAATTTCTTGCTGAAAGAAAAACAGAGCTCCTTGATCTTAGAAGGGAAGTTGCTTGGTGGGGTGCCCTTGTCTGGTCTATAGGTATCCTCGATGCTTATGTGGATGCACAACTCTATGACTTCGAAAGTAACATAACAATGGATCCTTTTGGAAATCCAAAACTTACGGTTTCTATTAATATCCACTATTAATGTTTCACGTGAAACATTCGCTTGAGGAAGGTCTAAAGGAACTTGAGATAACCCCTGATAAAGAAAAAATAAATGGAATCGCCCTTTACATAGAGGAGTTAATTCGTTGGAATGAAAAGATTAACCTTATCTCAAGGCGCCTTAGTCAAGAGGAAATAGTAAATAAGTTGATTTTGCCATCCTTGATACCTCACAAAATCATCCATCCTGGAGAGAAAGTTTTAGATTTCGGAGCAGGAGCAGGAATCGTAGGCATTCCCCTCAAAATTGTCCTCCCGGGGATTACAATGCATCTCGTTGAGTCCAGGACCAAGCCAACTTCTTTCCTTCATTATATTCAAGGCATTTTGAATTTGGATATTAAGGTGATAAAAAAATTCGTAAGAAAAAGTGGAGATCTACCCCTGCACTATGATTCAGTTCTCGTGCGAGCAGTTGAGATGGAAAACATTCCTTCCGGAATAGGAGAAAGAGTTATATATTACGGAGAATACAAAGGAAAGACTCTTAAATTGGAATTTTCTCTTCGCTTCCGAGATTGGCAAGTTTCCATTCTATCGTTCTAATGTTTCACGTGAAACATTAACAAATTCATCCATTATTCGGACAAAGAATAGGCTCAGAAACAATTGCTGCTATTTTTCTTGACAGATTTTTATTCATCATTATATTAGAATTGATTAGAAAAAGGAGGAAGAAGAAATGGATGAGAGTATAGAAATGTATGGTGAAATGGTTACAGCTCTTCAAAATCTCGAGAGATGTAAGGAATTTGCCTCTATCATCCCTGAGGTAAGGACAAACCTTGTTTATGCAATACCAAATCCACAAGGAACAGAAGATGTTTTGGGGATAGATGGGCGTATAACGATAGCGGATGGTTTTCCAAAGGCAGCAGGAAAAGTAAAGTTTGGAGCCTCAAGTCATATGGCAAGACTCATTATAGAGATGAGCAGAAAAGACCCAGCCATGAGAGCAGGCATCAACTTTGCAAATAATCCAAAAATGGCAAAATGGTTAGAGAAATACTGCAAAAATAAGGGATGGTTATTCAGTGTTATTGACCGTACAGGAGAGCCTGAAGAAGTTAAGAGAGAAGAAGGCGCTTCAATGCCCTGGAAGGTGGCAGAGGCGATAAGAGCTGCTGGAGGTAAAGTCCCGAAGTTATTTTATGAAAAGGGTGCTATTGGTAAAGAGCCTGTTTCTGTTCTCATAGGAAAAAATCCAATTGAAGTGGTTGAACAGGTTTGTGAGATAGCAAGATTGTATAAGAAGGCCTTCCGAACCACCCCAAAAATAGGGAAGATAGGTGTTGATATCTTTGAGAGATTCGTTCTAAAAAGGCTTGGGAAGAAAGATAAAACGGTGATTGTTCCACCCTTACCAGGTGTTGATGCTTCAGTTATTGATATTGGTAATGACAAAGTCCTTATCATCGCAGAAGATCCTATATTCACAATCCCAAAACAATCCCCTGAGATGTTTGGATGGTTTACTGTCCATATTGGAGCAAGTGATGTTGCTGTAATGGGTGTAAAACCAAGGTATATGACATACACTCTTTTAATGCCTCCTGCGACTAAAGAAGAAGACTTTAAGACTATTGTAGATTCGATTCACAAAGCTGCAGTTGAACTTGAAATAGCAATAGTTGGCGGGCATACAGGTTATTATCCAGTGCTTGCTGCTCCGCTCATTGGAGGGATTAATGTCTTTGCAATAGTAGAAAAAGACAAATATGTAACCCCTTTAGGTGCCAGACCTGATGATGATATCATTTTGACTAAAGGTCCTGCTATTGAAACAGCTGGGATACTCGCTTCCCTATGGGAGGATAAATTGCTTGAAAAATATCCATCATCACTTGTTGAAAAGGCAAAGGCTCTTGCCAGGCAAATGACGGTTATAAAAGATGCCCAAATTGCAATGAAGGTGGGTGGGGTTACCTCAATGCACGATGCCACAGAAGGTGGTGTAATTGGAGGTCTTTTTGAGATAGCAAATGCAAGTAACGTTGGTATGGAGACCCAAGAAAACTTATTTATTTACCCTGAGGAAGTCAGAATAGTTTGTGAAACATTCAATATTGATCCAGTTGCTGCAATTGCTGAGGGTTCACTTCTTATCACAGCAAAACCCACTCACTCACATAAAATAATTCACCAACTCAAAGAAGAAGGAATAGATGCATCCATAATGGGAAAAACTACAAACGATCCAGAGAAGAGAACGATGAAACGAATTGATGGGAGCATTGTTCCCCTGGTAATACCCGCTCAGGATCCCTTCTGGCCAGTTTTCTTTAAGGGGTTAGAGGAGGGGTAAGGTTTATCTGAATAACACCATCTTCAAGATATAACATCTCTTTTGTCAATCGAGAGAAGTGGGTATAAATCTTTCACTTATTCACTTCTCTAATTTTTGCCAGCAAGTGATTTTTTTAATAGCCTTGACTTTTGAAGAGATTATTGATAATCTTAAAAGTATGTTGATATGGAAATGGATAATACAGTTAAGGAGTATGTTGATAAATTAGGAGATTTATCTAATAGTATTTTTTCATTGTTGCGGGAAATCTCCGGGGAACAGATGGATTCTGCCGAAAAACTTACAAATGTGAGGAGCCAATTGGAAAATCTCTATACCTCTATCTCTATAATTTCAGAAGCTTCGGATTCTTTTGTCTCAACTATTCGAAAAAATGAAGAATTGTTATCCTTTGGTCTTAGTCTTACTGATGAAGTAACCAAGAAGGTCGATTTTTTCCTTGAAGGCTCAGATGCCTTGAGCCAGAAATTAAGTAAGCTCATGGGCAGGAGGGAGGAAATTAGCACTATCGTTTCCAATCTACAGGAACTCAACCAAGCATCGGCTAATACAGCAAGAAATGCCGAAATTAAAGCATATCGGACAGGCTCTTCCGGGAAAGGCTTTGAAGTCGTAGCAGAAGAGTTTGGAGAACTAACTGGTGAATCCCGGGAAATAGTCAGCGAAATGGTAAAATCGCTTGAATCTTTAAGAGACCAATCAAATGAAACAGTGGATAGGTTTAGTGCAATAAAGGAGAGCCTTTCCAATTTTGAGAAAATCGCCGATAAATTTGTTCATAGTTCTGATGAGATTGAGGATAAATTTTCTCAAATCCTGGGCACCTCGGATCTATTGCTAAATCTTTTGGAAAGAGTAAACGCAAAGAAGCGAAACATTGAGACATTGGCAAATTCTCTACTATCTCTTTCCAGAGATTCCCTGGTAAAATCAGGGAAAGTAAATCTCATATTGGCTCAAAAAGAATCAATTGGGGAAATTATAGAACATCATGCCCAACTGTATCAATATATAGGGAGAAAAAAATTGCCTGTTCTCCAAAATAATATTTCCCAGTTGGATGCAGCTTTAAAGGTGACTAATCAATTGAATCAAAACAGTCGCTTTGATGTTGCAGATTTGAATTTGTCTCAAATCTATAAAGATTGGGATCTAAAAGAACTACAGACCATCCAGGAAATCTTGGGCAAGGTTGGAAGTGAAATGGAAGGGATTGAGGGAGTTATTAAAATAACCCTTGAAAAAGCAAAAGAAGGCGTAGAGAATATAAACAAGATCAAATTCTTTATCAAGGATGAGAAAGAAAAGATGGGAGGAATTATTGATATTCAGGAAAATCTATCAAAAATTTCTTCTCATCTGGGTAGTTCCTTAGAAAGAGTGAATGATCTATCAAAGCAGACTCGGATTATTTCCCTTTATGGTAAGATAGAAGCGGCAAGAATTCCAACTAAGATTGAAGGGTTCTCAGCAATAGTGGATGAGATGCAAATTCTTTCCCAGAATTATTCCAAGATAGCAGAGGAATTGTGGAATTTCTTTAAGCCAGTTAACACGGAGATAGGTGCTTTAAATAGGATGATTAAAAGGTTGGAGGGTATGATTACCCGACTCGGAGATTTAGTTTCTCAGAGTGTAAACGCGTTTCAAGAGAATAAAGAACTTATAGAAAAATTAACGGAAATATCATCTATCATTCGACCATCTATGGATAAACAGAAGGAAATTGTGGAAGGGATAAGTCGTTCATTTAAAAAGGTCACTATATCATTGAAAGATAATGCTGGGTTGATTAAGGAACTTGAAGAAGGGTTGGATAAAGAGAAAACTCTTTTAGACAACTTTATAAAAGAAGAAAAATGGAGAGATATCAAATCATTTGATATTTTAGAAAAGAAAGAAAGACCTCTATTAAGAATTCATATTGAAGGTGAACCTCTCTTTCTCGACCCTTCAAAGGTTGGTGATGTCGTTTCTGGCCGTGTAGCTTCTTGTATCCATCGGGGGCTATTTAATTTTGGTTATTCAGGGGAGATTTATCCCCTAATAGCAAAAGAGTGGAAAATATCCGAAGATGCTTTAAGATGGGTTTTTACAATCAAGGAGGATGTGATAACTCATAAAGGAAATAAAATTGATGCTGAAGATGTTAAATACTCCATCGAAAGATTAAAAGATGGTGTAAATAAATTCATTATAGACCCGGTTCAGAGGATAGAAGTAGAGAGTAAATATTCCCTATCATTCCACCTTAAAGAACCGTTTATGCCCTTACCTTCAAATCTTGCAACAATTGGGGGATCTATTATCTCCAGGGATGAAGATCAGGGAAGAAATCCATCAGGCATAGGCCCATTTAGATTTGTAGAATGGAAGAAGGAAGATCATATCATTCTGGAAGGTCAACCAGATTATGTTCTTGGGAGACCTTATTTATCAAAATTGATATACAAAATAGGAGAAAGTGGTCTGGAGGCATTCAAGGCAAATCAGGTCGATATAGCCTCTATCAGTTCAGATGAAGTTTCAAAAATAAGAAAGGATGGAGACCTCAGGGATAAATTGATTTCCACTGAATACTTAAATGTCAACTATATGGGTTTTAACTTCAAAAGAAAAGACCTACCCTTTAACAATAGAAAGGTAAGGCAGGCTCTCAATTATGCAGTGGATAATAGAGCGTTAATTGAAAAGATCTCATCAGGCCTTGAGCGAATCTCTCGGGGCATATTCCCTCCTGGTCTCTCGGTTTATGATCCGAATCCAAAGCTTTATAAATATAATCTGGATTTAGCAAAAGACCTCCTGGATCAAGCAGGTTATCCCAATGGTTTGCCAGGCATTTATAAACTCACAATAAGCGATTCACCCACCAACATCAAAAGAGCAAAATTTCTTAAAGAATCATTCTCTTTGATTGGTGTCAAAATAGAAATAGAAAAGTATCCCCGGGGTAAATTTTTGGATAAGGTTTATAATGGAGAAACTGAGTTATTCCTCTTAGGATGGTCTGCAGACAACGTAGACCCAAACAACTTCCTTTTTCCTCTTTTTCACTCTTCATCTATGGGAATTGGTGGTAATGCGATTTTCTATTCCAACGAGAATATTGATAGAGCCATTGAAGAAGGCCTTAGAGAAATTAATCCAGTGAAAAGGAAGAAAATATATAGAGAACTTGAGCCTCTAATAGTTGAGAGAGCCCCATGGGTATTTCTTACGCATGATGTTAATTTTGTTCTGGTCAGTCCCAAAATCTTTGGGTTTAAAACTGATCCCCTAAATTATCCACATTACGAGTGGATAGGAGTGGAGTAAATGGAAATCTTGAGCTTTACCCTTTCTGATAAGCTCTTTGGGATTATGGTTGAAAATGTTAAAGAAATAGTTGAGACCTCTCTCACTACCCCTGTTCCCCTGGCTCCAAAATATGTGGAAGGAGTCATGAATCTTCGAGGGGACCCTGTTGCCATTATAGATCTAAAACAGAAGATCGGTTTTGAGGGTAAATCTTCTTCCAATTATATAATTCTCTGTTCGATTAAAGGCTCGGTTGTGGGTCTTAGAGTGGATGATATTCAGGATATTCACGAAATTCCAGAAGAAACATTAAAGGATGTTCCTACCAGTATAGAAGGAGAAATTGAATCCAAATATATTAAAGGAATCCTCCAGATTGGAGAAGACGAATACATAGTTATAGATGTGGATGAGTTAATCTGAAATAAGGAGGCAATATGGGTGCAAGAGTTTTGATAGTTGATGATGCAATATTTATGAGAAAGATGCTAGCCGATATCCTCCAGAAGGGTGGATATGAAGTCTGTGGGGAAGCAGCAAGTGGAACAGAGGCTGCCCAGAAGTATAAAGAAGCCACCCCCGATTTTGTGACTATGGATATTATTATGCCCGATATGAGCGGGATCGATGCTGTCAAAGAAATAATAGAAATAGACCCTGATGCGAAAATTATAATGGTTAGTGCCATGGGTCGTCAGAGTTTGGTGGTTGAGGCAATTCAGGCTGGTGCTAGAGACTATGTGGTAAAACCCTTCCAGCCTTCAAGAGTGCTTGAGGCGGTTCAAAGGGTCTTAAAATTATAAATGGAAGAGGAAAGAGAAGAGTACATAAAACTCTTTGAAGAAGAAACCAGGGAATATTTAAACCAACTTGAGAGTTTGATGATAGACCTTGAAAAAGAACCCGGTAGCGAATCTATCATTAGCGAAATCTACAGAATATTCCATACCATTAAAGGTATGGCTGCCTCATTGGATTATAAAGAAATTGAGGCTATTTCACACGATCTTGAGGAAAAACTTGAAGAAGTGAAGGAATATGGAGAGAAACTTGGTAGAAAGATAATAGATAGGATATTTAGCAGTATTGATAAAATAGAAAATCTTCTGGATAAAATTAGAAATAAGGAATCTCCGTTTCTTAAAATTACCCTTAAGGATGATGTGAAACTGTCTGCCGCAAGAGCAGCGGTTATAATTAAAAGAATAGAAACAATGAGTGAAATTGAAGAAATAAAACCGACCTTTGAAGAAATCAAATCTGGGAATATAAAGAGAACATTCAGAGTTCGGTGCTCTAATTATAAAAAAATAAAAGACTTGGTAGACTCCATGGAGGAAGTAGAAGAGGTATCTATTGAAAGAAAAGAGATAAAAAGTAGAACTCTCAGAGGAGGTATTGAGGGTATACGGGTTAACGTTGAGCTCCTTGATCACCTGCAAAATCTCGTTGGAGAGTTGGCTGTTTCTTCTTCGCGATTGTCTACAATACTTAAAAAATTTGGGGGGGAGAAATTCAGGAGGGTTCTGGAAGTGCATAACAGAACCGTTAAGGAATTACAGGAAATAGTTTCAAAGATGAGATTAGTTTCCCTTTCTTTGATTTTTAACAAATTTTCTCGTTATGTTAGGGATCTAAGTAGAGAACTCGGGAAAAAAGTGACCATTGATATCTTTGGATCCGATATTGAAGTTGATCGTTCTCTTCTTGAGAGTACCAGCGATCCTTTAATTCACCTGATTCGAAATGCTGTATCTCATGGAATTGAGTCTCCCCGGGAGAGAAAGAAACTTAACAAATCCACGACTGGTAAAGTAACGGTTTCAGCAAAGAGGGTAAAGGGAGATATTGTAATAGAGGTAAGCGACGACGGCATAGGCATTGATGAAAAGGAAGTGCTGCTTACCGCTTTCAAGAAGGGTCTGGTGAGAGATGAGGAGCTCGAATCACTCTCGAAGAAGGAAATACTTAGATTCTTATTTATTCCCGGTTTTACAACCAGAGGAGAAGTTAGCAAGGTTTCTGGTCGTGGAGTTGGGTTAGATGTAGTTAAAGAGGCTGTGCGGTCCGTGGGAGGAAGCGTGGAACTTGAGACAGAAAAAAATAAAGGGACAACTGTCACAATAAAAATGCCTCTTTCAATGGCGATAATAAAGGTTTATCTTGTGGGTTTAAAAAAGCAACTCTTTGCCATTCCAATGAGGTTTGTGGATGAAACACTGATGATTCCCAAAGATTCTCTTTCTTACCTTATGGGAAGGGAAATGATGTTACTTAGAAAGGAGGTTCTACCAGTTTACCGTTTTTCTAACATAATGGAGGAAAATTCTTATCAGGAAGAGAATCATTCTTTTCTGCCATGCGTGGTTGTTGAAATGGAAAATGAACGATTTGCGCTGATTGTGGATAGTTTTAGGGGTAGTGCAGATGCTGTAGTAAAACCTCTCCCCTTTCCTATCAATAATATTAACGGGTATACAGGAATTACCATCATTGGAAAAGGTGAACCGTGTTTGATACTCGATTTACCGGGTCTCAAATATAGGAGGAGATATGAAAATACAGGATCTTAAAGAATTACAATTGGATGGTATAAAAGAAGCCGCTAATATTGGTGGAGGTCATGCAGCTACGGCCTTAAGTCAAATGCTGGATAAAGAAGTGGACGTTAAGGTGCCAGAGGTTGAAATTTTCCCTATTGAAAAAACTCCCGAACTATTAAAAATGGAGAACAACATAGTTGTTGCAGCTCTTACCAGATTCTTCGGTGATGCAACCGGCAGGAACTTAATGATAATGAAGGACTTAGATGCAAAAGATCTGGTAAATATATTGCTTGATAGAGAAATAAGAGAAGACACTGAGATTGATGAGATGGGATTCTCTTCTCTGAAGGAGGTAGCAAATATTCTTTGCAGTTCCTATCTCAGTGCTATTTCTGAATTCCTGGGTCTTTTGTTACTGCCTTCTGTTCCTGCAATCGTTAGAGATGATTCCAGAGCGATAATATTAAGCACTTATCTGGAATTTTCTAGAAAGGAAAAATTGGCATTCTGCGTGAAGAGCATCTTTCACTTTAAGAATCTCGAGAGAGAATTACAAGCCTATCTTTTGCTTATTCCTGATACTGAAAGTTTAGATAATATCTTAAAAGCAATGGGTCTTTTATAAGTGAGAATATCAAAGCAGGAAGAAGAAATACTAAAAATTTTTTCTAAAAAAATAGATCCCAAAGATCCTGGAGCTCATAATAACCTAGCGGTGGTTTATTATAACAAAGGTTTGGTCAAAGAGGCTGTAAGTGAACTAAAAAAAGCCTTAGAGATTGAACCCCGCTTCACTCTGGCAAAAAATAATCTCGATTATATATACAGGACTAGAGGTTATTATGATGAGCGAATTGAACGACTAAAAAAGAGTCTGGGAGAAAGACCTGATGATCTAAAAATAAGATTAGAATTGGCAAAGGCATGTAAGAGCGCAGGAGATTATTACAACGCGCTTACTCATTACAGTAGATATCTTCGAAGCAACCCCTATGATATTGATGCTCTGTTAGAGATGGGCATTACCTGTAAAGCCATCGGTTTTTGTGAGCCAGCGATAGAGCAATTCAAGAAGGTTATCCGGATAAATGATAAAATGGCTTCTGCTCATAAGTATCTTGGGGAAGTATATTATAATCTGGGTCTCTTTCCCAAGGTAATAGCTGAATTAAAAAAGGCAATTGCACTTGACCCTGAGGACGCAGAAACCTATTATTTCCTCTCTTTTGCATATGGTGAAGAAGGAAAATTCGGTAAGGCAAAAGAGGCAGCAAAAAAGGCAATCCAGTTGAACCCAAAGTATGCAAAAACAGAACCAAATCTTAGCTTGGGTATATACAAACAAAAAGGATATAAGGATTTTCTTTCCATTCCAAAAAGTAAGATAGAAGAGTATCCCTTTTTTGGTCACTATGCCATGGGATTAACATATAAGAACAAAGGGCTGTTTAAAGAGGCCCTCCGGGAATTCAGGGAGGCAGAGAAAGCCGATCCAGAAAATTATCTCATCCAGGGCCAGATAGGAGAAGCTTTACTCTTACTCGATGAGAATGAGGAGGCAATTAAGACATATTCCAAAGCTCTTAAATACGATCCGGATTCGCCAAGGCTTGCCAACAATGTAGGTATTGCCAATCATAGACTTGGAAGACTTGATGAAGCGATTTTATGGTATAAAAAGGCTGTTTCAAAGGATGGGAATTATGCGGTTGCCTGGAATAATCTCGGTGTGGTTAATTATCACTCAAAAGCTCCAAAGAAGGCATTTAGTTATTTTAAAAAGGCAAACAAAATAAATCCCAAATATCCAGATCCATATCTGAATATCGGTCTGATTTATATGTGTAGAGGTGATTACTATCGAGCAGAAAAGTTATTTAGAAAAGTCATTAAAATAAAGAATGAATATCCTCTGGCTTCGAATTACCTCGGATCTGTTTATCTAAATTCAGAAAGACTCGAAGACGCAATCTACCTTTTCAAAAGGGCAATAGAATGGGATGATAATTTTGCCGAGGCGTACTACAATCTTGGTTTTGCTTTGTCTCGAATCGGTAAGTACGATGAGGCATTGGAGGCAATAAAGAAAGCAATGGAGTTAAATCCTTTTTACACAAACAATAAATTCAAGTTAGGATTAGATATCTATTCAGAAAGACTGGATACTCTTTTGGCAAGGAACTTAACAAAAGATATGGATATCGGAGTTGTTTCTAAAGGAGAAATTAAAGAAAAGTCATTTGAAAATCTCTTTGAGATTCCAAAAAAGGAAACCCTTTCAGCTACGAATATTGAGAAAAGAATTAATAAAGCAGAGTCTCTTCTTGAAGAAAAACGATTGGATGAAGCCCTTGAATTATTGAACAAAGTGAGAAGCCTGGATCCGAAAAATTCAAGGTTGTTGCTTCTTCTTGGAAAGATATATAGGGAGAAGGGTCTTTTGGGAGAAGCCAAGGATGTCCTCAGCGATTTAGTACCTGATAATGAAGAAGCTCTGAGACTTTTAACCTTTGTTTATCAGGAAAATGGAGAATGGAAACAGGCTATCAAACTCGCTAAGATATTAAATAAAAAAAATCCAAAAGATCCTTCTCCATATCTCCTTTTTGCTCAATACCTTAAGCAGAAGAAAACATACAAAAAAGCCATTCAACTCCTTAAAAGTTTTTCTAACTGGGAAAATCATTCGGAAATTCTGTTAGAGCTTGCTTCCTTCAATTATGACATAGGGAACAGAAAAAAGGCTTCATTATATGTGAAAAAAAGTCTATCCCTCTCTCCTTCTACAAAAGGATTCCTTCTTTTTTCTAAACTAAAAATTGAGGAAGGGGTCTTTGAAGAAGGGGAGAAAAATCTAAGAAAAGCCAGAGTTCTTGATCCGGATAACAAAGAGGTCTTGAGATTGTTAGTCAGGGTTCGCCTGGTGATGAAAGATTACGAGGGCACGATTCAGGTCCTAAAGGATGCAAAAAGAGTTATTAAGGCGGATAGTGATATTGCCCTTTGGGAGGGGAAAGCTTATTATAAATTAGGAGAGTTTAATAAATCAGTAAATAGCCTTAAACAGGCAATGAGTTTTGACAAAAGAAATTTTACAGCGTATGAGATGCTTGCTTCCATTTATTTTAGGTTGGGGAAATACAGGCAAGCAGAAGGCTTATGGAAAGAAATAATTGAAAAAGCAGAAGACAGAAAAGCAATAGATAGAGCAAGGGAAGCGGTTGAAAGCCTCTATCGCCTGAAAAAAATTATTGGGGAAATGTAATGGCTATCGAAGCTTCTATCCAAGAACTTGAACTCTTTGAGCTGCTCCAGTTGATCTCATTAACAGGGAAAAATGGCATACTTACACTAAATGATGAGGAAACAGTTAGGGATTATACTCTTTATTTAAAGGATGGCAAACTTGTTTATATTGATCTAACAGATAGGCTGAAAGAGGAAATGGTAAAGCGGGGTTTTTTGAATAGAGAAGAAATAGCGAAAATTCCCGATAAGGAATTAATAGAACATATTGTAGAGAATGAAATAATGACACCAAATACCCTCAAGGTTCTATTTAAACAAATTGCTGAAGAGCTTGTATATTCGCTCTTTCTGATTAAATCAGGGCATCTGAGTTTTAAAGAAAGAGAATTTTCCATTCCCTATTCTATGGATTTGAGAATGAGAATCGAAAATGTCATCTTGAAAGCAGCAAGGAGAATGGATGAAATATCGAAGATGAAGGGAATTCTTCCCTCTCGTGATATAATTCTGGAAGTTTCAAGAGATGTCATAGATACGGTGGCAATAAATCTTAGTCCTATGGACTGGAAACTTCTTTCTCTTATAGATGGGAAACGAACTATAGTAGAGCTTATCAGAGAGGTTGGAGATGAATTTGCTGTTTTGAAATCCTTATATGGAATGACTATGGCGGGTATAATTACCAAGAAGAAAATAGATTTAGTTGATAAAGCTAAAGCACCCAAGGGGGATTTAGATGAAGTGCGAGATGGCCTAAAGAGCCTTTCGAGATTCTGGAATAAAGGGAAGTATGCTGGGGGGATTAAAACTCTTTTAGAACTTAAAAAAAGATATCCAGATAATCCCGGGATAATTTATGAAATGGGTTATTTCTATCTCGCACGAGGCAAGTTTAAGGAAGCCATCTCTGAATGGAATTTATACCTCCTTTTAAGTGAAGATAAAAAAAGGAAAGAGGAAATCAGGGAAAACCTCGAATTGGTTAAAAAATTACACAAAAAGATAATGGATCGGGAGGCCAATTATAAATCAGGACAGTCTTCAATCTGACACTAATTCCTTGGATATTCTTATATCTCTAGCTGAGTTTTATGTTAAAAGCGGCTTGTTTGATGAGGCGGAGAATCTCCTTCAAACAGCCATTCAACAAAATGAGAATGTGGTAGAACCTTATTGTTGTCTTGGAAGAATTTACCTTGACGGAGGCATGGAAGATAAAGCAGTAGAAATATTAAAAAAAGCAGAGAAGATTGATCCCGAAAATAAAGTAGTGAGGGAATTACTTGAGTCTATTGGATATACCGAAAAAGAGGAAACTTTAATAAAGGATTCTCTGGACGAAGTGTTAAATAAGCTGTTAGAGATTAAAGGGATTGTAGGGGTTATACTTGTGGACGAAGTCGGTGCTCTAATATCCGCACAAATTGGCCTGCCTCTTGGGGGAGAGACAACGGGTGCAATTATTTCTTCTCTTTTTAATAAGATAGACAGAACCGCAAAAGAACTTATGATAGGAAATCTCAATAGATTATTTTTTGAATTGCCAGGAGGGAACATATCGGTCTTTGGAACACAAACGCTTAGGCTTATTGTCCTAAGTAGAGGAGATTTATTCATTAGTAAAGTAGAAAATAGTATAGAAGAAGCCTTTAAACGGTCACTTGAAATTCTGGGAGTAGATTGATGAAAAAAATAATGAAAGAATTGATATCATCAGAGGGTGTAATATATTGCCTTGTTGTAGATAGGGAGGGTGAAATTATTGACTTCCTTGGAAAGGAAGAAATTGATAAAACACTCGTTTCAGCTCTGGTTGCTGAAGTAGTGAGTGAAATAAAAAAACAGATTAATATCTCAGAGGACTTCTCAATAACTGCTATGGGAGAGAAGGGAATTATTTTCTTTACTGCCAGAAAAGATTTTATTCTTGCGCTTCTTGCCGGGCAAGAGGTTGACACAGGTGAAATTAGACTGAAACTTCAGCAAGGTGCAAGATTGATATCGGAAATGCTATAAATGTCAGATTATATTATACTCTCTTACGATATTCAAAGAATTATTGGAGATACGCAAGGAGAATTTATCTAAGCAATGAAAAAGAGAATTGGAATTTTATTAACCATTTTAGCGGTTTTTCTTCTTCTTCATTTTCTATCGGGGTTTATACATAGAAAAAGCGAAGAATGGTTGAAAAACCGAATATTGATTTCTCTTCCAGAAGGAAGTAGTGTAGGAGAAGTTAACTGGGACATCTTATCATCATTGGAGGCAGATTCAGTATTCCTTAAGGGTGTTGGTTTCCTGTCTAAAATAGAAATCTTTTACTCCCCTCTTGACATCTTACGTCGCAGGATTAAGAAAGTTTCTCTTATCGATCCGAGAATTTTTCTCTCTCTTCCTGAATCCAAGGAGGAAAAGGAAAGAAAGATACCAGGACTTTTCTATATCGAAGATCTTTCAGTTTCTGGTGGGTCTTTAATCTGGAAGGGACACAAATTCCTGTTAAATGTTAAAGGGACAGTCTTTTCCACGGGTGAGGAATTCGTTCTGAATATTTCTACACTCAAGGGAAAAGTTGATAGCCTTGATTTTTCTCTATCTAATGGTCGCTTCACTCTCGGGAAGAGGGAATCAAGGATTGAGGTTAAGGAACTTAAAACCGGGAGGTCCCAATTGGAATTTTCCGGGAAGATCAATGAAACCATTAAGGGGGAAGGTAGAGTATATCTCTCAGACCTGAAACCCTTATGGAATATCAAAGGGGAAGGTTTTGTCGATGTACAGTTTACCTATGATTCTATAATTGCAATCAAAGGAAAAACTAACATTTCCTCTATCGGAGGTATAAACCTTACTCCTTTTGAGGTTGAAGGAACTATGGATTCCCTGAGGATAAAGGGAGATGAACTTTCAGGTTATCTCAAGATCACTGATCATATCTCAGGATGCTTTAAATTAAATGATTTTAATATGAAGGAATTTAAAAAGAATTTACCCAATTCAAAATTGAATGGAGAGGTTAAATTTGCATACTTAAACATGGATAGTTTACAGATCGCCTCCAATCTTAATGGGATTTTGTTGGATTCCAGACTGAGAGATTTCGATATAGAAGTGAAGAAATTCGGGAATAGATTCATTATAGAAGAGTGCAATGGTTATTTCAATGAAGGAAGAATACGCCTTTCCGGAGAGTATGATAACATAATAAAAGGAAATTTATTTGTCGAAAATTTTGAAATTTCGCCCTTGCTTTCGTATTTTGGAATTGATGGTTTGGCTATTGTTGATGCTGATTTGAGCATCCAGGAAAAGGTATATGGTGCCTTTTCTATCGATAGCCTTCATTATGGTGCATTCAGTTTTGGCTTATTGGAAGGGAATGTAAATCTTCGCCAGGAGAAAAGTAAATTTCCAGGCGAGGTGAGCTTTGTAGCTCAGGATATTAACTTTAAGGGAGGAAACGTATTTGATGTAGGAGAAGTGGAACTGAAGATAGGGGAAGGAAAACTTGATGCAAGAGGCTCTTTCAAAAGTGGGGAGAAACAAATGGATTATTCTCTCTCTTACTTTGGAGATAGCATAAGGGTCCAGAAAATAATGTTTGAATATCCCGGGGGATGGCTTTCATCAACTTCTCCTTTTTCTTTAGAGGTAGATCGTGGGGTTCGAATTCGGAATGCAAGATTCACTGGAAATAAAGGTGAATCATTCAGAATTCGTATGGCTCTTGCTGAAGACAATCTCAGTGGTAAAATGGAACTGAATGATTTTAAACCTCAAATTCTAAAAGAGTTCGGGGTTATAACTCATCCCATTTCTGGTAGCCTTTCTGGAACTGCCTCCTTGTCTGGGAAATTAGGAGCACCCGATGTTGAATTTAATGGAAGGGGAGAGATTCAATGGAAGGGAAGGAATGTAGGTGATTCTTTAAATCTCCTTGTTACCTATCAAAAGGACAAAATATTCTTAAAAAACATTACCATATTTGATAAAACACATCCCTCCAGATTTACTGGGTCAATTGAACCCACAAGCCATCTTTTGAATATCAACGCAACCTTTGATAAAGCCGGGAGATGGATATTTTATCCTATAGATGAATACGCAGATGTTAGAGAAGCAGAATTAACTGGAAGCCTTCGAGTGAAAGGTCAGATGACAACTCCTTTAGTTTATGGCGTGATAAAAGTCCAGAAAGGTAATTTGTTACTCATAGGTCCTGGAATAAGGATTAAGGATTTAAAAAGTGAAATCCAGTTTAAGGGAAATGCAGCTGATTTGTATTGTAGAACTTCGCTTGGAAAAGGAGGCATTGAGGCAAGGGGAGGGTTTGGGATAAAGGAAAGGTCTTTGAATTTAAAACTAAGTATAATAAAAACCCCGATAAACTGGCAATATGTTGAAGCTCTTATCGATGGCAATCTAATAGTAAGTAAAGAGAAAGAAAATATCAAAATTGAAGGGAACATAGATCTCAAAAAGGCTACTGTGACTATGGAGTTCAAGCAGAGGGAGAGGAGTGGAGCAAGACCTTCTAATCTTTATCTTGATCTAAACTTTGATGCTTCGAAGGGGAATATTTGGATCAGAAATGAAATGGCTGATATTGAATCAGCTGGAAAAGTTGGGGTTAACTATGAAGGGGGGCCATTATTGCTTTCGGGAAATTTAACAGTAAAGCAAGGGAATTTTTATTATCTCTACAGGAGCTTTGAAGTTGTTGAAGGTGAATTTTATTTTAAGAACTCTCCAGAACTAAACCCTAATATTGACATCAAAGCGAAGACTTTAGTTCAGGATAGAGATACTGTATTCCTTGTTGTCTCGGGAACGATGAGAATACCGGAGTTTGATCTTTACTCAAAGCCTCCCTTATCAAAAGCTGATATAATGACCCTGTTGAGTCTTAATCTAACTTGGCAAGACCTCTCTTCTGTAAAGTCAATAGAGGAATCTATAACAGAAACAGCTTTCAATTATTGGGTTAGACAAACTTTCAGTAAGAGATTCAAGGAGAGATTTGGTATTGATCTTCTTCAGATGGAAGGGGTTGGTGGATGCTATGAGGTTGTTTTTGGCAAATATATAACTGATAGATTGTTCGTTAAAGCCAGAGCTGACATTCAGTCTTACGGATTATCCGAGATTCAGGCCGAATATAAACTAAAGAGATGGGGATCTATTACAGCAGAAAACGACTTTTCCGGTAAAACAAGATTTCTTTTTAGATTTGGATGGCGATATTAACTCTTTTGATTTTTCACTTGACAGGCTAAGAGATTAAATTATATTATTATTAATGTAAAATATGGGTTAATCTATAGGGTGATGTTGATTGTGTGAAGTATAGAGATGGAAGGTTAAAATTATTATAAAAGGGAGGAGGAAGTGGATATTCCTGAAAAATACCCAAAATGCCAGAAGTGTAATTACGGAGTTCTTGTACCCCTCTCGGATTATGGGCAGAATGGCGCAAGTATTCCCTTTAAGGCATGGGTTTGCACAAATCCTGACTGCCATTTTCACATCAGGATAGATAACGGCGAACTAAGTTACGGCACTGAGATTGGGTTAAGTCCTAAGCAAAAAAAAGAATAAGATCTTATACCTCTGCAATTTATAGGTATATTTGCAAGAATTGAGAAAGAGAGAAATAGCAAAATTACTATAAAGTTCAAGGGAGAATTTATTGAATCTTTCCAGAATCATTTCCTGCGCTCTTAAGGGTATTGAAGCAAAATCGGTTGAAGTTGAGGTAAGTCTCTCCAGGGGTCTTCCTTCGTTTATTATAGTGGGTTTGCCTGAAACTGCTGTAAAGGAATCCAGGGAGAGAGTTGAATCCGCAATAAAAAGTCTGAACTTCGATTTTCCCCTTAAGAAGATCACAGTTAATCTTGCTCCAGCAGATATAAAGAAAGAAGGAACAGCCCTGGATCTCCCAATAGCTCTTGGCATTTTATCAGCCTCGGGACAGATAGATCCTTCTGGTTTAAGGGAAACAATTGTTCTTGGAGAACTTGCTCTCGATGGACGCATTAGAGGAGTAAAAGGGGTACTACCCGCTTCCATTTTTTCGAAGGATAATAATACAAAGCGAATGATAGTTCCAAGAATGAATGCAAAGGAGGCAGCAGTTGTTAGAGGAGCCTCCATTTATCCGGTGGAATCTCTTGCCGAGTGTATTGAGCTTATTGAAAATGGTTTCAAAGAACCCTTTTCAATGGATATCAATGAGGTATTCCGAGAAACTTCCAAATTTGACATTGACTTTTCCGATGTTAAAGGCCAGGAGGGAGCTAAGAGAGCATTAGAAATTGCGGTAGCAGGAGGGCATAACGTCTTGATGATAGGACCCCCTGGTTCAGGAAAAACTATGCTTGCCAAAAGAATTCCCACTATCCTACCAAGGATGAGTATAGAAGAAGCTATCGAAACCACAAAGATTCATTCCATTACTGGAATCCTTCCTCCTTCTGCTCCTTTAATTGCGAAGAGACCTTTTAGATTTCCCCACCATACCATCTCCTATGCTGGGCTTATAGGAGGCGGCACATATCCTCAACCTGGAGAGGTGAGTCTTGCCCATAATGGGGTACTCTTTTTAGATGAATTGCCTGAATTTAACAGAAATGTCCTTGAAGTCCTTCGTCAGCCATTGGAGGATGGAGTGGTAACCATCTCAAGGGCTAAGAGCTCTATTACCTATCCTGCACGTTTTATGCTTGTTGGAGCTATGAATCCCTGTCCATGTGGATATTTTGGCGATTCTTATCGTGAGTGTACTTGTACCCCATCTCAGATAGATCGATACCGTTCGAAAATTTCTGGGCCTCTCCTTGATAGAATCGATATGCATATAACAGTGGGGAGAGTTCGCTATGAGGACATTATGGATATGCAGCCTGGGGAGAATTCTGAATCGATTCGAGAAAGGATTAATAAGGCTAGAACGATACAGGAGGAGAGATACAGGAATGACGGTATTTTCTTTAACGCACATTTGGATTCTAAAAGGATTAGAAAGTATTGCTCCATCGACAAAGAGAGTAGATCCTTACTTAATGCAGCAATGGAAAAATTTGGTTTCTCTGCAAGAGCCGTTGATCGGGTTTTAAAGATGGCAAAGACAATAGCCGACTTAGAAGGGGTAGAGGAGATAAAAACTCCGCATATAGCGGAAGCAATACAGTATAGAACCCTGGATCGGAAACTATGGTTGATGAAGTAAAGGAATTAGAAAAAGAGATTTCCTCGGAGGGGGGTTTATTAAGAAATAAGATTCTTCGAGTTATCGTTCTCTTCATTTTAGCTGCAATTTTAATCGCTTTTGGGATCCATTATAGATGGGATAAGAGGTTAGTTGGCATTGGAATATTTCTCTTTGGTTTGGTTAGTGAAGGTTGGTCGAGTTTGATAGGTCTTCTGGGGAGTATACCCGTTGTTGGGCATATAATTATAAAATTCATTGCTCTTCCCTTACTCTTTATAGTTAACGGGGTTGGTAATGTGATTGTTTTTCTTGCTATCAAGATGGGTTACAGAAAAGAGGTAGTGGATACAAAGCTATTGGCATGGACTTTTGCAGGAGGAATTCTACTAGGGTTTATTGTGGGTGAATTACTATGATTTTTTTTGTATTTTTACTCAGTCAATTTCAATTTGAGCAGAATAAAATTCAATACAGGCAGCATGAATGGTTAATACGTGA
>Ga0209121_10001747_pt1 | contig 22717 bp, 12 predicted proteins | sample Cruoilmetagenom3_FD_187292 | JGI IMG/M metagenome (GOLD analysis project Ga0209121, IMG submission 187292) | Oil polluted marine microbial communities from Coal Oil Point, Santa Barbara, California, USA - Sample 3 (SPAdes) (version 2) | ecosystem: Environmental > Aquatic > Marine > Oil seeps ... | reverse complement strand
CCTTACAGCAAGACAAACGCGTTGACATGGTCCTCGCACTTGGCTGGCTAGCTAGCCAGGCTGCCGTTTCCAATCCCGCCCAAAAACCTACCTTTGCCCCTTTTATCAGTAATAGCGAATTACTGGGTTTAAGTCCCAAAGAGAAAAGCAGCGGCATAAAAAATATTAATTATCTCAGTGCTGAAACGCAGTTTTCTGATGCCTTACAAGCATTCCAGACTGTCACCCCCTTCACCCACCTTACTCTGTTAATAGACCACGAAATATTTTCTGCCCAAGCTCAGCTTGATCAACGTTTGAAAGCACAAGCCAGTAAAATGGGACTTACCTTGGATGTTGTCACCAGCTCAAAACCCTCAGAAGAATTAGTCTCAAAGATATCAGACAACACAGAAGCGGTAATGATAGCCCCCCTGCCCAGACTTAATCGCCAAGCAAAAGCCGCAGTGATTAAAAAGCTGATTAAACGAAAGTTGCCCAGCTACAACTGGATGAGTGATCTATCGGTGGATGATGGTATTTTGATGTCCAATCAATCCGCGTCACACTGGCAACGGCTAGCTCGCCGTAATGCTTTGAATATGCAGGCAGTGCTGAGGGGAGGAAAAACCAGCCGCCAGCCCGTCTATTTTGATGAATCGCCACGTATCGCCATTAATATGAACACCGCACGAGCCATTAATGTTTCCCCCTGCTTTGATGTAATAGACACCGCCCTGCTGGTGAACGATGGGCCGGATATGGCCTGCACACCTTTAGATTTACATACCGTAGCGAGAACGGCCATTGAACAAAACCTGGCCGTTATCAGCGGAAAGCTCAACACTGAAATCAGCGATAAAAATATTCACGAAGCCCGCTCTATTTTATTCCCAAAAATCACCGCAAATCTCACCCACCTCCAAATGAACGCTGATAACCCTTTTGTGGAAATCGGTCTTAATCCGGAAACCCGCAGCCAAGGTGCAATTCGCCTGGAACAAGTCCTATTTTCAGAACGTGCCCTGGCAAACCTTTCCATACAAAAGCACCTGCGTATCGCACAAGAAGCCCAACAGCGTGCACTGGAGCTGGATGTCGTCAAAAATGCCACCAGCGCTTATTTAAGCATCCTGATAGCTCAAACCCAGCAGGGTATATTGAAAAACAACCTTAAGCTGACTCAGGCACATCTTGATTTAGCAAAAAATCGGGTTCGCGCAGGCTTGGCCAATGCCGCCGAAATATTTCGCTGGGAAAGTGAAATAGCCCTCACCCAGCAGCAGGTGCTCAAGGCCAATTCAGCAGTAAAAAAAGCCCACGATAGACTCAATCTTATTTTGCACACGCCCATTGCAGAACGCTTTGCGATTCAAGCTGCCACATTAAATGATCCCGATTTATTAATGAGTCAGGACACCCTGCTCGACCTTATTGCCAATGAAAGGCAATTTGAGTTATTAAGCCGGTTTTTCGTCATAGAGGGCCTAAAGGGCTCGCCTCGGCTTGCTGCTATTACATCTCAAATGGATGCACAAAAAACCCAGCTCAGTTCTGAAAAACGCAGCTACTGGGCACCCAATGTCGCCCTGTTTGGTGAAGTATCCGAAGTATTTGATGAACGAATGATTCATAGCCCCCTCGGGCTTAATGTCAGCCTCGAAGGTTTAACCACTTGGCAAGCCGGCATTAATCTATCCCTACCTTTGTTTGAAGGCGGCGGGCGGCAAGCGCGAATTGCGCGTTCAAAACTGGGCTTACAACAGCTCAGCATTCAGCAGCAACTAACACAGGAAAGCACAGAGCAAGAAATACGCAGCCGCTTACATACCATCCGCGCCAGCCACCCTGCCATATCACTCTCACAACAAGCGGCACTTGCAGCAAAACAAAGCTACGAAATAGTAAAACAGAATTATATAAACGGCACGCTCAGGGTCACAGACTTACTGGATGCACAAACCGCCCAGCTTGCCGCCGACCAAGCCTCTGCAAATGCGGTATACAGTTTTTTAATCGATTTAATGCAACTGCAATACAGCGTGGGCCAGTTTGATTTCTTTTTAACGCAAGACCAGCGTCAATCCACCGCAAAACGACTCCGCAACTTTATTCACAGCGACGAATAGATTTGTGACTAAACCGACATGATCACCCAACATTAAAAGCACGGAGGGAAACACGTGAATAAAACCCTTGCAGGCATTATCTTTTTTACCACTGCCGTTGTTATTGCCATTTCAAGCGATCGCCTTTTTAATAATGAAGGGTTGCCAGAGGGTTTTACTTCCGGCAATGGGCGCATTGAGGCAACGGAATATGATATTGCCTCCAAACTCCCCGGGCGCGTTGCGGAGATTCACGTTCAGGAAGGCGAACAAGTCTCCGTTGATCAAGTGATTGCAACGCTTGACACCCGCGAGCTCGATGCCCGAATAAAACAGGCACAAGCGGGTATAGAACAGGCCAAACAAGCAAAGGCTTTTGCCCAGGCCGTGGTGGCACAGAGAAAAAGTGAACAGGCCCTCGCCCAGAAAAACCTCCAGCGCTCACTTAACCTGTACGAAACCCGAAGTATTCCCCTTGTACAATTGCAACAGGGTGAGACCGCAGTACTTTCAGCCGCAGCCGGTGTTGCCGCCGCACAAGCACAGGTGATTATGCAAGAAGCCTCTATCAATGCGGCTATTGCACAGTTAGAAACGATTCAGTCAAACCTTCATGACAGCATCTTACGCTCACCCATTAATGGCAGAGTCCTCTACCGTTTGGTAGAACCAGGAGAAGTCATCGGCCCAGGCGGGCGAGTTGCCACCGTGCTTGATTTAAACGATGTATTTATGAATATTTACTTACCAACAAAAGATGTCGGCAAAGTAGCCATGGCAGCCGAAGCCCGTATTATTTTGGACGCGCTTCCCGAGGCCCTCATTCCTGCAAACGTCAGTTTTATTGCACCGCGAGCACAATTTACCCCTCGCGAAGTGGAAACCCGTGAAGAGCGTGAAAAGATGATGTTTCGGGTAAAAGTAAAAATACTCCCTGAGTTTCTGAGTCGGGATATAAATCAGGTGAAAACGGGTTTGCCAAGCGAAGCAATTATTCGTCTGGATAAAACCAAAGAGTGGCCAGAAAAATTTCAACTTAAGCATCTGCAGTCTCAATAATTCAATACTCTGATTATGAGAAAAACTCAGACGGATAATGATAACAACACAGGCCTTGTCTCCAGCATCAATGGCCTCAGTCACCGCTATGGCAAAACGCAGGCGCTGTCTGAAATAAACCTCGACATTCCTTCTGGCTGCATGGTTGGATTTATTGGCCCAGACGGCGTTGGGAAATCGAGCTTGTTGAGTTTAGTTGCTGGGGTGCGTGAAATTCAAACTGGCAAAGTGCTTACCCTGAATGGCGATATGAGCAAGTCTCGCCACCGCTCAGCCGTTTGCCCGCGTATCGCCTACATGCCTCAAGGGCTCGGAAAAAACCTTTACATGAGCCTGTCGGTTTACGAGAACGTAGACTTTTTCGGTCGCTTATTTGGTCAGCAAAAGAAGGAACGCCAGTGGCGAATTAATGACTTATTAGAAAGCACGGGGCTGGCACCTTTTAGGGATAGACCGGCGGGTAAGCTTTCTGGTGGTATGAAACAAAAGCTGGGGCTGTGTTGCGCTTTAATCCATGATCCAGAGCTTCTTATTCTCGACGAACCCACCACCGGGGTCGATCCACTTTCACGGCGCCAGTTCTGGGCTTTAATCGAACGCATCCGCCAACGCCAGCTTGATTCAAACAAGGTGTCTAATGTTTCAAATACAAGCCAAGCCATGAGCGTGCTGGTGTCCACAGCCTATATGGATGAAGCAAAACACTTCGACTGGCTGGCAGCGATGGATGATGGAAAAATTCTCGCCACCGGTAGCCCAAAGGATCTTATGGAGAAAGCCCGAATAAATAACCCGGGCCAAAGTGTTAACAATCTTGACAGCGCCTTTATTCAACTATTACCTGAAGAAAAGCGAGGCACACACAAAGCCCTTGTCATCCCTCCTCGTGACGCTTCCAACAGCGGCCCTTCCGCCATAAAAACCACCAACTTATGCAAACGTTTTGGTGACTTTACCGCCGTTGACCAAGTGAGCTTTGAAATTGAACAAGGGGAGATTTTTGGCTTTGTGGGGTCCAACGGCTGCGGTAAAACCACCACCATGAAGATGTTAACGGGCTTACAGCCTGCAACGTCAGGCGACGCATGTCTCTTTGGCCACCCTCTGAACGCCCATGATTTACAAACCCGCCAGCGTGTGGGCTTTATGTCACAGGCTTTTTCCTTATACAGCGAATTAACCGTTCTTCAAAACCTCGATCTTCACGCCCGCCTTTTTCATCTTAGCGCCGAAAAAACAGCTGAACGCATTTCCATACTTGTTCAGCGTTTTGATCTGCAAGCCTATAGCAATGCGTTGACCAATAAACTACCTCTGGGAATTCGCCAACGCCTCTCACTGGCCGTTGCGACTATCCACGAGCCGGAAATATTAATTCTTGATGAACCCACATCTGGTGTTGACCCCATCGCCCGTGATGGTTTCTGGGAATTGTTAATATCACTTTCCAGAGATGAAAACGTGACGATTTTTGTCTCCACCCATTTTATGAATGAGGCAGAACGCTGCGACCGCATCGCCTTAATGCATGCCGGTAAAGTCCTCGCCACCGACACACCCCAGGAATTAATAAAGAGCACGCAGAAAGAAAACCTCGATGACGCCTTTGTTCATTATTTGCAGGAAGCACATCAAGAACCAGAAACATCACCCGATACAGAACAAAGAAAACAAGGTATACGCGATAACGGAAAAAACAAAAAAACGCGCCATGTCTCCAGCAAATTTAATTTAACCCGTTTATTTGGTTACGCCCACCGGGAAACACTGGAGATTTCCCGCGACCCGATTCGCCTCGGCTTCGCACTATTTGGCACCGTCATTTTGATGTTTGTACTCGGTTACGGCATTAATATGGATATCGACAACATTCCTTTTGCGGTTTACGACCAGGACCGCAGCCCAGAAAGCCGCGATTATATTCAGAATATTGCTGGTTCCCGCTACTTCGTCAGGCATCCCGATATACTCAACGATAAAGAAATGGATCAGCGTATGCGTTCCAGTGAACTCAGCCTGGCTCTGGAAATCCCACCCAATTTTGGCAAAGAATTACGCCGTGGGCGAGCACCCTCTGTAGGAGCATGGATAGATGGCTCCATGCCCTTTCGGGCCGAAAATACCGCCGGTTATGTGCAAGGCATGCACTACAGTTATATTAACGATTTAATGATTCGTCACTTTGGTCGTTCACCAATAAATAGCCCTATAGAACTGGAAACCCGTTACCGCTACAACCAGGATTTTAAAAGCCTCTATGCGATGGTGCCTGCAGTTATCCCTTTATTACTGGTTATGATTCCAGCCATGCTGATGGCCCTGGGTGTGGTGCGTGAAAAAGAATTGGGCTCCATTACCAACCTCTACGCAACACCGGTTACCCGTGTTGAGTTTCTAATTGGAAAGCAGCTTCCCTATATCGGCTTGGCGATGATTAACTTTTTTAATCTGGTGCTTATGGCTATTTATATTTTCGATGTACCCTTAAAAGGCAGCGCTCTCACCCTCACCCTCGGTGCCTTACTCTATGTCATCAGCACAACCGGGCTGGGCTTGCTGATGTCGGCATTCACGCGCACCCAGATTGCCGCCATGTTTGGCACCATGATTGCCACACTGCTTCCGGCGGTAACTTTTTCAGGCTTAACCAGCCCCGTTACTTCATTGGAGGGGGCGGCAGCAGTGATAGGGAAATTCTACCCCACCACCTATTTTCTTACTATTAGTCGCGGCACCTTTACCAAGGCTCTGGAGTTTGCTGATTTACACAGCCAGCTCTTAGCGCTTTTGGGGTTTATCCCCGTTCTCACCATCTTGAGCATTTTACTACTAAAGAAGCAGGAGAAATAATGCTGGCTAAATTAAGCAATATTTACAACCTGGGTATTAAGGAGTTACGCAGCCTGTATCGTGACCCTGTGCTGTTTATATTTATCATCGCTGCATTCAGCATAATGATTTTTGTTGCCGGTAAAGCGGCCTCGCAAAAACTCAACAATGCACCTATTGCTGTTGTGGATGAAGATCACTCCCCCCTTTCATCACGACTAATAAACGCATTCTACCCGCCGAACTTTAGAACGCCGGACGCCATTAATCTTGATGATATTGACCCAGATATGGATGGAGGGAAATACACTTTTGTGCTGAATATTCCCCCCCACTTTCATCGTGATACCCTTGCTGGAAAGCAACCAGCACTGCAAGTCAATGTCGACGCTACTCAAATGACACAGGCTTTTATTGGTGCCAGTTATATTCAAAATATTATCAACGCAGAAATTAACGAATACCTAAGAGGTTATCGCACAGAGCTAGACTTACCCATTAAAGTCGCCATTCGCATGCGCTTCAACCCGTCCTTAACCTCCGAATGGTTTGGCAGCGTGATAGAACTTATCAACATTATCACCATGCTTTCAGTCATCCTCACCGGCGCAGCACTCATACGAGAACGGGAACACGGCACTTTAGAGCACCTATTGGTAATGCCCTTAACCCCTGCTGAAATTATGATTTCAAAAATCTGGGCAATGGGTCTGGTGGTATTAGTGGCAACAGCGCTATCACTGCATTTTGTTATCGAGGGTGTATTAAAGATGCCTATCGCTGGCTCAGTACCCCTGCTTTTATTTGCCACCGCTTTATTGCTTTTTTCTACTACCTCACTGGGTATTTTCCTCGGCACTATTGCCCGTACCATGCCCCAGCTGGGTTTGTTAATGATGCTATTGATTATGCCCATGCAAATGCTCTCTGGAGGTGTCACGCCTTACGAAAGCATGCCGGATATTATTCAAGTTATTATGCAGGCCGCCCCCACCACGCACTTTGTGCGTATATCACAAGCAATCCTTTTTCGGGGTGCTGGTTTAGAGATTGTATGGCCACACTTTTTAGCGATCACCTTTATTGGCTTGGTATTTTTTATTGTTTCTTTGATTATATTTCGCAGAAGTTTGGCGACTTCGCATTAGATATTTTTGATATTCATTTTGTAATGCAAAAAACATTTCACAAGCGCCAGAATAATCGAAATCATCCTAATGCCTATAAGCGTACTTGCTTACGAAACTCTAGCCCAATTAATAGCTAAACACATGGCTCTCTTGAGAGCTTAAATTGTTATGCACTTTGGCCCTTCTTGACTACAAATGATTCCATTCGAAGCTGATACCAAACTGTTTTTCTGTAAAGTCGGAATATTCAGAAGAGTTGAATTTATGTCTCTGATAGTCGGCAAAAATATTAAGCAAAATTAAATGCCTTTTGAAATATCCCAGTCGGTAATCTAGCTTTGCGTTTGCTCTTAGGGTGCTGCTAAGTTCTTGCCCTAGGCCGGGGCTAAATTCAACTTGGCTGCGTAGCTGTAATCTTCTTTTTTTCTGGAGTGTGATTAAGCCATAGAGGCCAGCAATGGGCCTTACACCAGCGCTTGTGTCGTAGCTGCCTTTGCCCACTGAGGGCAGTTTTTGCCAATCTAAGTTAATGCCGCTCGCGGCGTAAAGGTAGTGGTTGTTGAATTCACTTGAAAATAAACCAAACAGAAGTTCTGCGCCAGCAATGCGGTTATCTATCATTTTCTGTTCATCATTGTATTCGATATTCAGTAATGAGAGGCCGAACCCGACGGCGCTGGAGCCGTGCCAAAATCCTTGTGTTCTTCCGAGTTGATCACGAAACTTGCTGAGTTTTAATACGTTTAGGTTTTCCAAGGAAAGGTCGTTTTCTTTATCGTCTAATTTAAAAGATATTTGGCCCAGCGTCACTCGACTGGTGCGTTGCATGGCGAGGCTTGATGGGCTGCCCATTTCTTGACGAAATAAAGCGCCGTTAAAGAGAAGGCCGTATGCCTTATCTTGCTTGATATTTTCAGTAGTTTTATTTCTGTTATGTTGTTCTATTAATCCCAGTGAATAGGAAAGCACTTTGGTGTGAGGTATGCCGGAAAAATAATTCTTACGTTCCAAATAGCCGCCAAGACTATCTAGTTCACGATCCTTTCTTATGCTTTTAATGGGATTTTTGCTTGGATTGTTGCTTAAATTCTTAAGTAGTTGCTGTTGAAAAATGCGCGCATCCGCACTAACGAGGCTGGTGTATTGTTCACATACGAGGTCTTTGTGACTATAGGCTAATTCTGCTTCTTGCGCCCATGTGGCTAGTTCGTAGGTTTGTTGATAAAGCCTTGGGTCGCTTTGATATACCTGTGCAATATTTTTGATGACATTTCTTCGTGTGGATGTGCGTGTGCTTTCTAGTGCAGAGTTCGCAGGCCACTTTACATTGGGGTGGGTTTGTTTTAATTCGGATAATTTTTGTTTGAAAACATTTTTTGCCAAGTAGCCTTTTTTTCTATAGCTGTAAAAACCTGGGGTGATCGGTTCTGCTAACCCTTTTCTTACCAGTAGAGCAACCAATGAATTTGGGGCTGAAACAATCGGATGGAAGCGTTCAATTTCTTCGCTGTCTATTCCTTTACCTAAAACAGAAACTAAAATTGATGCACAATTTTGACTAAAGAAGTAGTAGTCTGCTTTGTGGTGATGCTTGAGATAGGCAAGGTGCCCTAATAAATTGATGCGCTGTTGGGGTGAGAGTTTTAATTTATAGCGTAATAGATTTCGATCTTCTTCAATGGTGTACACTTTTAGCGTATAGGCCAGTGATTGCACCTCCATACGGGTATCTAATCCTCCGCTTAGTCCTTTTAGGGATTGTGTAATGGAGTGCATGGGATTTAAATCATCTTGGTTGCCGCCCACCAGGTTAAACCAGTTTTTTTTGCACTGTTTTGTAGAGTTTGTTTCGGCGCTGGCGGTAGGTTGAAATTCTCTGGTGTCGGCAAGAAAGGAAACAACTATATCGTTATGGTTTTCGTTGTTGGAATTTTCTTCCTGGTTCGATTCTAATTGGGGCTTATTGTCTAATTTTATGCGCAACATTAAATGACCGGCCACCTCGGAAATATCGCCTGTTCCCGGTGTCGCGTAAAGTAACTCAAAACCAGTCACAGTTTCTTCTGTGATCTCCCCCATATTGATAAGCCGACCGGTGATAGGGTTGTAAAAGCGTATGTCCTCTATCAGTGTGCTTGCGTCGACGGAGGTTGAGGTGCTCTTCCCAGAGCTGAGAACAGGCGCTATCAGGAGAATAACAAACAGGAAAACGATAGCGGTGTTTTTCAAGAGAGTAAGTTGCTGAGATGCTCCGCTATAAGACATTGCAATTAAGACGGGGGGGAAAATGAGGTGCTTTTTCTTAACTCAGGAATCACATAGTGCATTAGTCGCTGTAATTCATTACGGGTCGGGGCAGTGGGGCTAGCGTTAATGATGGTTTTCGCTAGAAGCATTTCCGGCACATGAAGTTCAGCGGCAAAAAAGCGCAGAGTGTGACCATGAAAGGCATAGGCTTCGCGAATGAGTTGATCGGAGGTGTCGGGGTCTAATTGTGACATCTCATAGTTTCTCCAGGTGATTTGAATGGTCTTTTCCAGTGTCGCATCCAGGATGACGCTGGAATTTACTGAGGCATCCAAGGTTTTTCTACCTGCGATGGTGCTTTGCTCGCCCGTTGCACGAGCGAGTGCTGGTGTGGCTTCTGATGTTTCCGCAGAAACGTCTGAGCTTTTGTTACTGGTTTTGGTGCTGGCCTCGGCGACAGGCTTTGTAAGGTTCTGGTAAGAGGCATCAAGAATGGGTTCGGTTATCTCAGTGGATTGCGCCGAAGCCTGCTCGCTGAGTTCGCTGCTGGCATTGCTGGTATCTGTGCTCATCTGCATTGCGGGTTTGATTACTTTCTCTGACGTCGCTTTTGAGGCGGGCTCGGTGACTTCGGTACTTTTGTCAGTGGTTTCGGTGGAAAGCTCTGTGCTTTGGTCTGTGATTGCTTCGGTATTCTCCGTTAACTTGGTGCTCGCATCGTAGGTGCTTTGTATGATGGGGGCCGTGAACTCAGTGGATTGTTCGCTGCTTTCTATGGACACCTCAGTGGTTTTATCAGTGACGCGGGTGCTTTGTTCGCTTGATTGTTTTGCCACCTCGGCGCTTCGTCTACTGCCTCGGGTTGTTGCCTGTGCCGTGGGAAGGGTGGATTCCCTGTAGGTGGCCTCCATCAGGGGCGTGGTGATTTCTGTACTGCGTTCGCTGGTGTTTGTGGTGGCTTCGCTGCTTTTGTTTGAGGCCTTGGTGGTTTGCTTTCCCATGGCGACGCTGGAGTCCACGCTTTTATCGGTGCTTTGTTCGCTGGCCTTAACGCTCGGTTGCGTAGACTCTCGATACGTTGCCTCAATAACGGGTTCTGCTATGGCTGTAGTGCGTTGTGCTGTTTCTTCGCTGGTTTGGCTGGTGGCCTCGCTGGCGTCCGTCGAAAGCTGGGCGGAACGCTCGGTGCTGTCATTACTAAATTGCGAGGTGGCAGCAACAGCGTCTTCTGTATAAGGGCTGGTTTGTTCACTAACTTTTGAAGAAAGGTCAGCGGTGGGACGAGTTGATTCATCATAGGTGCTGCGCACGCTTTTAGCGGAGACAGCCGCAGATGCCTCGCTAACTTCAATGCTTTGGGCGCTGGTAGGCTTGATGGATTCTTGATAGACCGTTTCGAGTGTATTAACCGTCGACTGACCGCTAAGTTGAAAGGGCCCCGCAAAGCTCTTTAGGGGTAAACATAATAAGACTGTGGCAAGTATGAGGTGGGTGGGTCGATTTACCGGGTAAAGAGTTCGCATGTTAAGGAAGGCCGCCTTGCAATCTTTGTGCTGTTGAAATAGCGGCGGAGTATACCAGAAAGACTTTCTAGTCCTGGCATGCACCTTTTCGCGTACAAAAAGTGCTTTTTATCAGGAGAGGAGCAGAAGGCACGCAGATTAGGGCACGTCTTGCGATCAAACACTATACACAGCAGGAACAATCACCCTACTTCGATGGCCTATTCTCTCAGGGTTGAATGTATAGCGCTTCCTGCCCTAGCAATTCCTGACCGCTTTGTTATTCATTAATAGGCAGTCAATCGGGCAGCACCCTTAGGGCAAACGCAAAACTAGATTACCGACTAAGAAATTTTCAAAAACATTTAATTCTGCTTAATATTTTTGCCGACTACCAGGGACAGGGTTTTAACTCTTCCACACATGCCGGTTTTACATAAAAATAGCTCGGCATCAGTTTCTAATGGAATCCAAGTCTCCACCTATCATCATCTAAACGACTTTAGCAGAGTATCTGCTATGAGTGCGGAGAGTCCAATTATCTAACCTGACACAAGTTGTTCTGGTTGAAACAGGAGTTCGTTTGGCTGTTGGTCATGCAGTTGCTAAACGTGTTATCTATAAATAAGCCACCAGCTAAAGCTGGTGGCTTCGGATTATGGCTAAAAGCCGGATCAATTGACCCGTCGGCCAATTGCCTATGCTAGGCATTCTGGTTGCGGTGGCAATAATAACGATGCTATTTAAGTGGAAAGCTTATACCTATAATTATGTCAGGTTGGCCTGGAGTCATTGGCATTGTGAAATGTACATTCATGTATTTGTCATTTTCACCTTTCCATCCCGCAGTTACCTTTGCAACTCCTGAATCAAACGGGATGCTTTTAATTTTTTCTTCTATAATCCCTTCTTTTTCAGTTGCATACTCCCATGTGAAGGTTGAGCTATCCGTTATAGAATGCTGATACTGCATCGACAGCGTGAAATCATACGTAATGGAGTAGGATAGCCCTAGTGCGACTGAAAAGCTGTCTCCGGCATCTACGTCCGTCAACGCCCCAGGAATAGTGTTCTCACCAAGAAAAAACGTTCTTAGCTGCCGAATATCATCGGCACCCATATTATGGGTATATGAAACGCTCCCGAAGCCAATTAGAGGGTCAAGTACCTTGAAAAAGTTCGCTCCAATAACGATGCTTGGAAACCCCTGCCCCGTTGCCAGCCTTTTGCCTTCAAGGTCAGTTTCATAAGGGCTTTGGCCTGTTGGAATGCTTGCTGAAATAAATACGAGAGAGGTGAGTTTTCCTGACTCGCTCGGGGTGGGTTGCCAGCGGGCAGACACTTGAGTATCGCCGACATCGTGGCTAGTAATACCGGCTTGTTCGTTATTTTTGATGTAATAGGGAAGCGATAAGCCAACGTTAACATTGTTGGTAATGCCGTAATCCAATCCAACTGAGGTGGAAAGAGTCCGCTCGCTATCAAAGACAATATCCAATATTGTAAACCTTCCATCAAGAATTACCGTCGTTTGTTGTGCCGCCTCAAAATAGGAATAATCGATATTCATTGATGCCGAAAAGTCTCCCTTCGGGAGTAGGGAGTAATTATCATCAGCTTTGCTGAATAATTCTTTGATATTTTCTTCGCTTGTGTTCTCGCCCTTCTTCGGTAATAGCAGTTCTTTTATGGACTGCTGCTCTTTACTAAGATTTTCAGCAGTCGCTGCCGTAGCGCACGATAGTGATAAAATAATGAAAACGTACACGGATTCAACATGCATACATCTAAACATCCTGCAAACTCCTGATTAAAATTATAGTTATTTGAAACTGTGGGGGTAAATGCCGGAATGTCGCAGGGTAAACGCCCTGCGTCTCGCATTAAGCTGAATAGTCTGTCCGGTTTTCGAGTTCAGTACGTCGCTGAGAAAAGCATCTTCATTTACAAAACGTAATGCTTCCTTGTCGAGTGATATCTGTTGGATTGGCATGTGTGCTGAACTATTCACTACAAAAAATATTTTCTGTTTCCATAGCTTGTTGAATTTATCGATGGATACTGTCATGTTTCCATATGCGGGATCTGCCAGAATAACATGACCATTCACCAGCCCTTTGTATACAACAAAGTGCCTGAAACCTTTAATTACGATAGATACAATTGCCGGGGCCCTGATATCTGGAAGGTCGTCGATCGATGCCGAATATCCGCTTCCTTCAATGCCAAGTGTTTCCATGTATAACTTCATATCGAGAAGAGAGAAACGCCTACCTTCCTTAATCTTTTCCGTTTCACCATGAATAAGTAATCCTTCTATTACTTTTTCTTCATCCAGCTTTAATCCTGTCGTGATGTCTATAAGGGTTGTTAAAGCGGCCGAACCGCAGCTGTAGTCATACTTCTGCATCGCAATACCGGCACGCCTTACTGCCTTTTCTGGTCGGACGCGCACTTTTATACCGGGAGAAGTGCTACCGACAGGGACATTAACCACTGTACCGAGATTATCATCGTTTTCTGCTGTCGCGAAATCACAAGGTGCCAATAAAACAACGAATAAAACAGATAGAGCTGGGGCTGCTTTGCCAAATATATTTCGCTTGTACGCCATTTTTAAAATCCGTATAGAGGGGACGTTTCTATTTTTTCCACATTTTTGGGGTTTCGTCGGCCATACAAGAAGCCACATAAACGCCGTAGCCTGAGTTTAAACGATATCTAGGCCTGGCAGGTGGCTGAAACCCGCTGAGTTGCACCAGATACAAGGTGAAATTAAGCGAAAATACGGACGACTCCATGGGCGAGGGAGGTAGAGCAACGCAGGATGTCAAAACCGAGTTTACACGCGTCTCTTTCCTTATAGTAAATGAGCAAGTCCTACCCTGTGAAACGCTTCGGGTACGTTGAGCACGATTTTACTAAAAGTGCCCAAGGCATTCGCTGTGCTCACGGGGCAGACTTTAGGTACCTTAAACGGCGCCCTAGGTGGCTAAGTCAGTAGAATTCCAATCCGACTAATCAGTCAAGTTCGGCGGCGTAATTATAGGGCTCTCAGGTAGTGAAGCAAGTGACCAGCGGGTTAATGTTAATAATTTTCCTTTTGTCCGCATAGTGGGCATTATGCTTTTAGGCTGTCATCCCTATTTATGCCAATAAAACTAATGGCTTACGTCGTAAATTGATGCAGAAAGCCAAAGCCGAGTGTACAAGGGCTACATGAGGAGTTGAGTACGGAGCTGACACCGCTATCGGGTAAAAAGGTAATTTTTAGAGGTGCCCTTCTATAGCCTTACTTAACCTCTTATCATCACGTGGCGCCTTCCCCGAGTTTTTTACTGCCTGAGCCACACCCTGTATACGCGTCATTCCAAACCCTTGGAAAATCTCAGGTCTTGCAATCAAACACGAGACACAGCAGGAACAAACACTCTACTTCGATGGCTTGTTCTCTAAGATTTGGGTGTGTAGCGCTCCCCGCCCTAGCAATTCCTGACTGGTTTAGCGCTCATTAATCGACAGTCAATCAGGTAGTAATAACAAAAATTCATGCCGATATATGATTGCAAGACCTGAACGGAGTTTTCTAATGGCTGCCCCCATTTTTGTTCTCTGAATTTCTCGCTAGTCTGATCTAACCTCACGCGTTAAACAGACTTCATACTGCGCTTTAGGAGTACAATTACTATGTATACACCTAAATAGACAAATACGAGCGACGGACATGGAAAAGCAACGCGCTAATGTGGTGGATGTAGTAGCAGAATTCCTTTTTTATGGTGAAGTAAGCATAGATAAGGGACGAATTGTCGCTATTGATGTGCTTGGAGACGAACAACCAAGCCAGCCCTACCTTTTGCCGGGTTTTGTGGATGCCCACGTGCACATTGAAAGCTCGATGTTAATGCCCGATGAGTTTGCTTTCGCAGCGTTAGAGAAAGGTACCTTGGCGTCGGTATCTGCCCCCCATGAAATCGCCAATGTGTTAGGTGCCGAGGGCTTGCAATTAATGCAGCGGCGCTCGGCGTTAACGCCATTTAAAATTCTCTTTGGGGCACCTTCTTGTGTACCTGCTACGCCATTTGAAACGGCTGGCGCTACAGTCAATGTTCAGGACATACATCAATTGTTTGCATCGGGGGATGCAGGTTATCTGTCAGAAGTGATGAACTTTCCTGGCGTATTAAACAATGACCCTGAGCTTATGAAAAAAATTGCAGCGGCAAAAGCGATGGATTTGCCTATTGATGGCCATGCCCCTGGCCTCAAAGGTGATGCCGCTGCTAAGTATGCCAGCGCCGGTATTACGACAGATCATGAATGTACGAGTTTACAGGAAGCCCATGATAAATTGGCTGTAGGAATGTCGATACTCATTCGAGAAGGCTCCGCCGCTAAAGACTTTCCGGTGCCGCATCCATTGCTTTCCAGTCATCCTGATAGCGTGATGTTATGCAGTGATGATAAACATCCGGATGACCTGCTGGAAAGCCATATTCGGGAACAGGTAATAAGAGCATTGTTGTTAGGGCATTCCCTATTTAATGTATTGCGAGCAGCCACCTTTAATCCCGTTACACATTATGGAATATCGTTAGGGCTGTTACAGGTGGGTGATACATTTGATGCAATATTGGTTCGAGATCTTAATGACTTTTATATTACATCAGCATGGATAAATGGTAAGCAGGTGGTAAAGAACGAGGGTTGTTTACTGCCTCATCACCCCCCAGAGTGCCTGAATAATTTTATGGCAGAAGCTGTCACGGTTGAGACCTTACGTTTGCCACACCCAGGCTTACCGTGCCGTGTTATTGTGGCCCATGATGGGCAATTGCTAACGCGCCAGCAAATTTTTCCGATGCCTGAAAAGAATGGCATGGTAGAGGCCGATCTCGATAATGATGTGCTTTTTCTCACGGTGACAAATCGTTATCACTCAGTACCCCCCGTGGTGGCTTTGGTCAAAGGGTTTGGATTATTAGAAGGCGCGATCGCTAGCAGCGTAGCCCATGATTCCCATAACATAGTCGCGGTGGGAACATCACCAGAATGGCTTGAAAAAGCGGTCAATGAAGTAATTCAACATAAAGGTGGCTTAGCAACGGCAAGTATCCGCGGGCTTGATAGCTTGCCTTTACCCGTGGCGGGTTTAATGAGTGACCACCCCGCGAACATTGTTGGGCCTGCTTACCGACGATTAAATGATTGCGCCCAGCAAATGGGTAGTTCGTTACACGCACCCTTTATGACATTATCGTTTATGGCCTTGCTTGTGATACCGGAATTAAAACTAAGTGATAAAGGTTTATTTGATGGCAATCGCTTTAAGTTTTGCTCACTGGGTGTTGATTCAAATGAGGTGTCTGAGTCCGCTATGAGTAAACATTGATGAGCGATAACTTCTACAATAACGACAGCGTAAATAGGCGGTTTTGGTTAAACGGCGAAGTTCAAATTATTCCTGATAAGCCCTGGCTGCTCATTGATTATTTACGTGATCATTTGCACCTGACGGGAACAAAAGCAGCATGTCGAGAAGGTGATTGTGGGTCGTGTCAGGTATTGCTTAGTGACCATTCTCAAGCAGACGTGCTGCGTTATCGCGCTCAGACAAGTTGCCTGTCGCGTGTTCAGGATATTGAAAATCATCATCTGATTACCATTGAAGGCTTGCGGAATTATTCAACGAATAGCTTAAGCCAACTCCAAAAAATATTGGCGGATAACGGTGCTAGTCAATGTGGTTTTTGCTCACCTGGTTTGACGATGGGCGCGCTGAACTGGTTGTTAAATGGGAAGGCACTAACCATCGAAGAAGGTGAGCACTGGATCAATGGTAACTTGTGCCGTTGCACCGGCTATATGGGACAACGGCGTGCTATTGCGGAGATTGTGAGTGTCTATGCTGAAGCGCTTATGGCGAGTAGAGATCGTCTGCAAACATTAATTGATCTTGAGTTATTTCCTCAGTTTTCCACAATGCCATTGCTGCTTGAAGCCTCCAATAAAATATTGGGTGGTGGAACTGATCGCTATTTGCATCAACCAGTTTCTATGTGGGCAAAAAATGAAGTCTGCAAGACTGATAACGATGAGCTTGTTTTTAAAGAAACACAAAACTCACTAATACTTAATGCCTGCGTTCCGATCCAACAAATAGCAGAAGCACTAGAAGTGGCTGGAAAATTTTCGGCTTTTAAGAAATTTAATCATCTATTTGCATCCTTGCCGGTGCGCAATCAAGCAACGCTAGGTGGGAATTTAGCGAATGCCTCACCCATAGGCGATGGCATTACATTTTTGATGGCTCTCGATGCAACTGTTTGTACTAACCTACAATCAGTTTCTATAAACGATTTTTTTATTGGCTTCAAACAAACAGTTTTAAAGCCTGGTGAAATTATTCAGTGGGTTGAGATTCCGCTATCGCAGATCGACTCGTGTGAAGGGACGCCAAAGGTGCATGTTACATTTGATAAAGTCAGTCGTCGTGGAACTACGGATATTGCCGTGGTGAATTGTGCAGCCAGTTGGCAATTGGAAAATGGAATAGTTAAACGAGCCCTGCTTGTGGTGGGAGGTGCATCACCTATCCCTGTGCGGCTGCCAACTATAGAAAAGGCGATGGTTGGCTTATGTATTAATGATATTAATAACAGTGCGGAAAAAATATCACACTATTTGAATCAGTCTTTACAAGAATATTTGTCGCCAATATCTGATCAACGTGGTAGTGCAAACTATCGACGATTACTGGCTAATCAATTGGTATTAGCCCAATGGCACAACCTTGCTGAGCTTCACGGAGGCAATAGTGACGGAGCGTGAGAGCTATCGCCATGTTACGGGGCGATCACAATATGTTGATGACCTTCCGGTTCCTGAACATTGTTTGTTTGCTGCCGTTGTAAGCTCTCCCATTGCAAATGGAACACTGCTGGCCATTGATAGCCAACAAGCCAAATTACAACCAGGCGTGGTGTCGGTTATTTCTGCGATTGATATACCAGGAGATAATCAAATTGGTGAAATTGTCCCTGATGAACAGTTGCTGGCAGAAAAACAATTACGCTTTATCGGAAAGCCAGTAGCATTAGTGTTGGCGGAAACTCCCTCGCAAGCACGCCATGGGGCATCGTGTGTGACCTTGTCTTATGAGGTTACAGAACCGATATTAGATGCCCGCACGGCTTATCGGGCAGGCAGTACGTTTGGTGAGCCGCGATGCTTTCAAAAAGGGGATACAGCGAGTGTATTTAAAGATGCCCCCTGGATAGTAGAAGGTGATGTCGATACCCACGCCCAAGAGCATCTGTATTTTGAAACGCAAGCGGCGCTAGCAATCCCGTCGGATGACAATCGAATAAAATTATTTTGTGCCAGTCAAAGCCCGAGTGCGGTGCAGAAATTTACTGCGCGAGTTTTAGGGTTGGCAATGAATGCGGTGGAAGTAGAAGTGCCTCGTTTGGGTGGTGCCTTTGGTGGCAAAGAAGAACAAGCCAAACCTTGGGCACTAATGGCCGCATTGGGGGCACATATTTCGCGGCGGCCGGTAAAGTTAGTGCTGAATCGCCAAGAAGATATGCGCTGGACAGGTAAGCGTCACCCCTATAGTGCACATTATCGTTTGGCGGCGGATAAACAAGGGCACTTGCTTGCTTACGAAGTAAGGTTTCTACAAGATGGTGGTGCAGTAGCAGACTTGTCCACTGCGATATTGGAGCGAACGTTATTTCACGCAACAAATGCTTATGCTATCCCTAATGTTACTGTGAATGCGCTTAGTTGTCGCACACACCATCCGTCAAATACTGCTTTTCGTGGGTTTGGTGCACCCCAAGCGATTTTCGCATTGGAAAGCGCTATTGATCATCTTGCACATACAATGAAAATGCATCGCTGGAAAATTCAGCATAAAAACCTACTCACACCGGGTTATACCTTTGATTATGGCATGACCGTAAAAACGGATGCATTACAACAGTGCTGGCAACGCCTATGGGACGACAAATGTTTAGCCCAGCGTTTTTCGGATATTGAAACGGAAAATAAAACCGCTGCTCGATATAAAAAGGCACTAGCGCTAACACCATTGTGTTTTGGTATTTCTTTTACCGCGACACATTTAAACCAGGCCAGTGTGAATGTGAATATATACACAGATGGCAGCATTGGTTTAGCAATTAGTGCGGTTGAAATGGGGCAAGGGGTCACAGAAAAAATGCGTGTTATCGCTGCCCGAGTTTTTACGCTTTCTATCGATAAAATTCGAGTGGATTATACCAATAGCAGCAAAACTGCCAATATGCCGCCCACTGCAGCAAGTGTAGGTGGTGATTTAAGTGGCATGGCTCTCATGCATGCTTGTGAGAACTTGAAAAACCGATTACTCCATTTTGCTGCCCAACGACTTAATACCAGCTATGAAAATACGCTATTGAAAGAAGGTGTATTTACCGACGCTGAAACGTCAACATCGTTGATAGCGTGGGACACGCTGATCAATACAGCTTATCTAGAGCGTATAAGCTTGTCAGAACAGTGCTTTTATGCAACGCCCGATCTTTATTTTGATAGAGTCAAAGAGCAAGGCAAACCTTTTTCTTATCATGTTTATGGTGTTAGTGCGATTGAATGCACGCTCGACAGCCTTCTTGGTGTTTATAAAATTGATCATATCGATGTCGTGTATGACTTGGGAGAGTCTCTTGACCCCGTGATTGACCAAGGGCAAATGGAAGGTGGCTTGGTGCAGGGTGTGGGTTATGCAACCATGGAGGAAATAGCGTGGGATGATAACGGTACATTGCTTACGGATAGTTTTGCGACCTACAAAATCCCTGACTTATTACATTCACCAGAAATTTCGGTTGAATTTATATCCTCAAAAAGTAATCCCAACGGACCTTTTAGCGCCAAGGCTATTGGTGAACCACCATTTTTATTGGGTTTGGGGACTTACTTTGCGGTGACCGATGCCATTCGTTCTTATACTGGTGAGGCATCGATTAACTATCAATTACCCATAAGCCCTGAGCGCGTATTGCTAGCCCTCTATCCTGATTTTCAAACAGAGCCAGCTGTTGATCCCCTTTAGTAAAATCTATCAACGTAAAGATATTATCACTGGCATGCTGATTTATGGTGTGGGAGATACGATCGCTGCACTGCTGTCAGGAGAATTTGTTTTACTGCGATTGATCGGTATGAGTTTCGTAGGTGCGTTGATTTATGGTGCTGAAATCCCCTACTATTTTCGATGGGTAGATAAAAGAACTCAAAACCATAAAGCTCAGGAAAAAAATCTGAAAAGCAGCGAGGGTAAGCATAAAAATTTGCTGGTGTTACGACAACCTTGGAAACGTTCGCTGCACCGAACCTTGCTGGCGATGCTATATTTTAACCCACTGTGGGTAATGCGTCACTTGGTGTTTATTACTCTGTTTAGTGGCGCCATTGATTCTGTTTCGCTTTCGTTATTTCATGTCGCATTGCATAGCTTCTTGATTGCGATCCCGATAACAGCTACTGCCAATTTATTCATTCAGAATATTATCCCACTAACGTACCGCTTTATGGCGAGTGCTTTTTTCTCCTGCAGTATGGCCATCTATTATCCACTGATGTCATCTTTTTGAGGGGTATTGGATAAAACCATGGCGTTATTGTTTATTGTTTGCACTCAATGTGAGTAATCGTTCAACAAATATTCCGATATGGATGCTGAAGTTGGTGTTTTTAGTTTTAGTAAGGCCAAGGGGTGCAACAAGTCAGCGCTGGGAATTGAGACGACCCAGGGCTCCCTGGCACACTCTTCGTTAACTGAGTACTGCCAGGATAAAGACACCAATATTGGACTCTACAGCTTTTAAAATTCCACACACAGAAGTGGAACTCCCACCTGGCGCCACCGTTAGCGCACCCAAACAGACAAGCTCTTGCTTGTTAGATTATTTATCCCATCCGCAGGTCGGGTAAAGCATAATCCAAAATATCATCCCTGAATAACGCTCGCTTGGCTTTAAAATCTCACTCCATGCAATGGAACAATTTAGAAAATGCAAACACGAAAATATATTCGTTATTTTACGGATGGCTACGAAACGTTTACCAGTCCAGAATCAATTTCGAGATGTGGCAATATGTCGCATTGACATCAGTTTAACCAAAAGCCTACTATGCTAACATCAGTATTTTATAATGTGATAGGTATTTGTCATGGATATCAAAAAATCAGCGCCCGTAATTTTACTTTATTTACTATTTATTTTTCCTGCATCCATATCTCTGGCAGGCACTCCTCATAAAAACCCACCACAAGACGCCCAGTTTGCAAATGCTTGCTCATCAAAAAATAGTAACCGCGACGTAGAAAGTATAAATAATCTCCTAAATCAAAACAACGGCAACAATATACCAGGAAATAAAAAAGCATTCGTAAATCGTGGCTGTAGCGGAAAAAAATTATTGGCCTTAGCCAGTGCTAAAGGCTTAACGGGTGATCCAACTAAAAATAGAACTCTACCTTCTATTAATGACCCTAAAGCGAAACTGGGAAAGAAATTATTTTTTACCAAAGGGCTTGGAGGTGACAATGATTCAGCCTGCGTGACTTGCCATCATCCCTCTTTGGGTGGCGGAGACAACCTATCCTTATCCATTGGTACAGGTGCAGAGGATCCTGATCTACTAGGGCCTGGCCGCTATCATTCCGAAAGCGCCGTGGGTGGAGAGTACGATGGAGGCCCAACTGTCCCAAGAAACGCACCAACAGTTTTTAATATTGGCTTATGGGATCAGGTTTTATTTCATGATGGACGTGTAGAAAGCCTGGGGAAAACAGTGGGTGCCAATGGAGATGATGGTTTTGGTATCCGAACACCCGATTCAGCATTTGGCGTAGCCGATCCCGACTCGGGTTCTAATTTAACCGCAGCTCAGTCACGCTTTCCCGTTACTTCTCCTGAGGAGATGCGTGGTTTTAGCGCGCCGGATGATTCCAATGAGACTGTGCGCAACAAGCTGGTTGAAAAATTAAGCAGTGATTGGGAAGATGAGTTTAATGATGCATTTGGCGATAGCTTAGTTAACTATAGCCGCATTGCAGAAGCGATAGGTGAGTATGAGCGCTCAATGGTATTTGTTAATTCACCCTGGAGAAAATTTTTAGAGGGTGATAAACACGCAATTAGTCAATCTGCTAAGCGAGGCGGAATTTTGTTTTTTAGCTCGATTGAAAACGGTGGTGCCAACTGCGCCTCTTGCCATTCTGGCGACTTCTTTACGGATGAAAAATTTCATGTTCTGGCAACACCACAAATTGGTCGCGGTAAGGGCAACGATAACGGCACTCTGTCTAATGACGATTTCGGTCGGTTCAGAGAAAGCAATAATGTGGCTGACATGTATAAATTCAGAACTTCAACATTGCTAAACGTAGAAGTAACGGGGCCTTGGGGGCATGCAGGTGGATATACGACCCTTGAAGGTATGGTTCGCCATATGCTGAACCCGGCAGATTCAATAGCGAATTATGACTTTTCACAACTGGACTCAACGGTGCAGGCTACAGATATGCAAACTAATACGCAGTATGCTCTAGATCAGCTTGCGCAGAACAGGATTAACAATGTTGATGATGTGCATCGAATTGTTGAACTTACTGATAAGGATGTGGCGGATATTGTAGAATTTTTGCACGCACTAACGGATCCCTGTGTAAAAGACCGCGCTTGTCTTGCTCCATGGATTCCTGATGAATACGAGACCGACCCCAGCGGCCTTCTCTTGCATGCTATCGATAGTAATGGTGATTTACTTTAACCCTAGAAACCGATCTCTTAAAAAGAATTAGGTTTAC